>Ga0208230_1000001_pt1 | contig 118579 bp, 126 predicted proteins | sample LakMenEpi01Nov11_FD_150660 | JGI IMG/M metagenome (GOLD analysis project Ga0208230, IMG submission 150660) | Freshwater microbial communities from Lake Mendota, WI - 01NOV2011 deep hole epilimnion (SPAdes) | ecosystem: Environmental > Aquatic > Freshwater > Lentic | place: Lake Mendota...
TAATTCTTACAAATGAAGTATTCACATCCTTCAATTACACATACTTTAAGCGGGTCTGATGCTAAATTACCTTCACTGGGTATTGTGTAGTTGGTAGTTTTTGATGATACTGTTGGTTTTGTGCAACCACTTATCATTCCGATAAGTAATGTTGCTAATAATAGTTTTTCAACTGCCGTTTGTTGTTTATTGTTCATAGTTTAGTTGTTTAAGTAATATTTTCCTTTAAGACCATTGATAGTCTCTTCTTTGTTTAGTTTTAAGTTTTTTACTATTTCAGGCTTAGCGTAGACTAGTTGATATCCTTTAACTTCTTTGTTTAATTTAAGCATTTTTTCTACACAACTTTTACTAAGACCTGTTACTTGGGTAGCTTCTTTTACAGACTCTGTAACTTCCATAATAAAGCCGTTTTTGTCTAGTACCAATAAAGGCCTACTTTGCTTAACAGATAAACCAGACTTACCTAACATAGGATTAGATTTAAGTCTATGTTCGCTTAGTCTTTTTCTGCTTTCAGGAGACCAATTGTATACATTAACTACTGGGTATTTGTTAAAAGGCTCTGTATGTATTCTCCAGACATATCCATAAGCTATTCTTCTCTTACCACTACTTGCTAAAGATATTTTTGTATTATTCTTAAGATTACCCGTTACTGCTAAGCTTGCTTCTGACATACTATCGTAAGTAGCTATAAAGTTACCTTCTTGATCATACTGGTCCACTTTGTATCTTCTTTTTGACATAGTTTCTTCTGTGTGTTTATAATCTCTTATACCATCTCCCCCTGCAGTAGCATTTACTAGATTAGGATAACTCTTAATTGCTAAGATTTCAGCTTGTTTTACTTCTTCTGCTGTATCATATTCAGCTAAAAGAGTAATTACAGGCTTAGTATCCTTGTCTAGTAAAGACTTAATCCAACAATGTCTGTGATGTCTAGATTTTTTATGTTTAAATGCGACTCTGCAAGAGGCTATATGTCCTGCTAATCTAGATCTTAAGCATTGTTTTGTTATTCCAATATATCTTATTCCTGAACTGTCTGATAAGGAATATAGTTTGTATGTTATTACGTCCGATTTTTTGTAAGGCATACAACAAATATAGTAGAATAAAATAAATAGTCAAGAGTTAGATATAAGTTATTTTGTTCTGGTCAAAAGATTTTAAGTTGTCGTGCATCCACTTTTCGTCTACAGTATCTTTATAACACAATATGTGAATAGTAGAAGATTGATCAGGACTTAGTCTTAATAGACGACCAAAGCGCTGAACGAACTTAGGGGAACCACCAGAATAAGAGTGTAGAATGATAGCATTTTTAAGATTAGGTATATTAATACCTTCGCTTAATTGCTCTACACATGATAGTTTAGTGATTTCACCTGTTTTAAAGGCTTCTAAGGGACTATTCTTGTTCTTGGAATGGTGAGAGTCCTTACAGAGTCTTTCAGCTTGATCTATGGTGTTTGCAAAGATTATAACTTTCTCCTCTGAGTCTATCTCTGAGATAAGTTTCTTAGCATAATTTTCCTTAGTTTCAAACTGCTTTAAGAAATTGATTCTTTGAATGGTCTTAAACATCAAATTTCTAGAGTTAGCGTTTTCTATCTCTCTAGTTATCCAGTCATACTGAGCTCTTTCACTGGTCATCCAACCTTGCTTAGTTTGAATAGTTTTGTTTTTGTTTAAGTCTAAATAGTGTACAAAGATGTGATAGTCGTTAAGAATCTCGTTTTCTACGGCTTTATCTGTCTTAAATACGTACTTAATTGGGTAATACTCCATCATAAGTTGACCTTTCTCTGAAGTCAAATACTTAGGAGGAGTACCTGTTAAGCCTAAAATCCTCCCTCTGTACTTTAATAAAAAAGGAAGAGTAGTAGCTTTAAGAGAGTGTGCTTCATCTAAGATAAGAATATCATACTCTTCAGGATTGTGTTTTGTAAGAGAAAGATAAGTAGTGAAGGTAATACGCTCTAAAAGCTCTTCAACCTCAAACTTGACTGCATCTGCTGTCCAAGACTTAAAAATATCTACCTTAGGAGCAACTACAAGAACTTTCAAGTGATCAGGTAAGACATTGATATAATCTAATCCTATCTTAGTCTTACCTGCACCTGTCGCTAATTGTAAACCACACCTTTTAAACTGTAAGGCTTCTTTAAGAGCCTGATGTTGTATTAAATCTCTTGTTATCATATATTATCATTTGTAACTCTTTAGTTTGCTTACGTAAGTAGGATCTTCTGCATAGACACCGTCTATGTTTTTAAGATACCTTTTTTGAATGTGAGCATAACACTTGATATTGTCTCTATAAGTGTCATACTTAGCATAGACTCCGTGTTTACCTGCTACATGCTTACATTTATGAAAGGTAATACCAAACAAGTTCTTTGCTTGGATACCTACGTTAGACTTACCATGATTACTTTCTATTCTAGATTGTAAGCAAGCAACTGCAGCTAGGATTACTCCTTGCTTAGTAAGTTCTGCTGTAATTCCTGAATCATTAAGAATAACATCCTTCTCTGTGATAACTTCTTTTATCACTTTAGTCTTAGTTATTACCTCTGATTCTGGAAACATAAATGATACTAATAGCAATACTGCAAAGATAACATTAATAGTTAAAGAGATGTGAAAATACTTCTGATAATTGGGAGCTTTTGATAAGCTAAGATCTTGATTTTGTTTGTAGTACATGATTGTTAATATTAAATGTGAAACATAAATTAAGGCAACAACTATGCCAAATGGTAATAATTAGAACTTAGGGCAGGTATCTCTCCTACCCTAAATTAAAGTTAAATAGTATCGTCTTGCCAGTTAATGACGCTTACTACTTCAGACTCTTCTATAAAAGTCTTAAGATAATTCTTACCTACCTTGTAGTCTCCTAGAATGATATCATGGATGACTTGGTAGTCTTGAGGTACTATTACTTCTTTGATAAAGGTAATAGTTTGCTTAGTAGTAGGAAGTTCTCTTAATCCTCTTAAGTAAGTCTTTTCATCAATCATAGACTTAACTGTTAGGTGTTTAAACATCCTTTTAATCTCTCTTTCTTGGATACGATCTAGCTTATCTAAGCTAGTAATCCTACCCTTAAGTTGAAAAGATTTAAATTGTGGCTTCTCCTCCCTTACGGAGTAGACTTTCTCTGCTACAATAGCAGTCGAAGTGATTCTTTTTCTCATATAAATGTATTTTAAGTGTTTCTAAATTAGATACCTGTTAAAAGAAAAAGGAGGCCCAATAACCTCCTTTGACGTAATACAGATATGAAAAAGATTTTAACCACTCATTGGTTAGGGCCACTATTGGGTAGCCTTTGCAGTTAGGATAAACGCTAATCTATCCTAACTAAAAAGTCCTGGAAGCAGATCTTACGGTATGCAACCAGGAACATTTAAAAAACAACTTCTTGCATGCTCACCATGCTTTTAGATTTTACTGGACATAGTTTACTGTCCACCTGTTGACGTGCACATCAGAGCAGGGTCCATCACAGTTCACTTTGGGTCATGTAACTCATTTGGGTAATTACTCCCAAGAGCCAAAGTATCTTTCAACGGTGCTAATCCGCCCTCTGTAAGAAGTTGTTTTTTGGTTCTATTGATGGGAATCGAACCCATACTGACATTGCTGTCAACAGGATTTTAAGTCCTGCGTGTCTACCTATTCCACCACAATAGAATAAAGGGAGCCTTACGACTCCCTACAAATATAATTCATTTAGTTAAATTACTTCTGCTTTAGCTTTAACTTTGTTTTCTTTGATAGCATCCATAGGATTAGCTGTCATGTTAGTAATGCTACGAGACAAGTTTTGATCTTGCTTAATAGTAGCATTAGACATACCTGGTTCAGCAAACTCTACAGAAGTGTAGATCAAAGCACCTTCAAAAGTTAACTCTTGACCATCACGAGTCTTTTTAACAGACCATTGAGGCTTAAGAGAACCATCAGCATTTTTTACTACTGCATCATCAGTAGTATCTACTCTGCGAAGGATTAAGTCTTCACCATACAACTGAGAAGTACTTACGTTAACAGGGATAGCTGTTGAATAGTCACCAGTTACATCATCAGCAGTAAAGCCAAACTGACCAAAGTCTTTGTCAAAGTTGTCTTCAGTGAAGTTAAGCAATGCAGTCATACGGTTGGTAAGGTTACCACCAAGACCACGGCTAATCATACGTTGGTGAACAGATAAGTTAGCAGGAGTGTAGCACTCGAACATAACAGTAATAGGAGCTGTAAGTCCAGAATTGCGGAAAGCTTTGCTAGCGAAAGCTAAATTAGTTGATTTGAAATCTTCGTAAGTCATAATTTTGTTTTTAGTTTTTTAAATTTGTTAATTTTTAGTTGTCTTCTAATACTGTTACTTTATCTTTCTCATAAATATAAATAGGCCCTATATAGCCGTCTTTAATAAGATAAGTCTTTTCACAGTCTTGTAACTTGTAAGAGATGATCATGTTCCATTCTGAGAACTTAAACACGAAACAATCTATTACTTTAGGAGGATTAGGATTACCTTCTCCTATGAGATCTTCAATAAAGAGAGTATCTGAATGCGTTAAGCGTTCAAGTTTTACACAGCTATCAGAACAAAGAGATCTAATAGGAAATAATTGGGCTTTTAGATTAGTAAAGCCGTTTAAAATTAAGATAAAGAACAGTTTTTTCATAGTTTTAAATTAAAGGGGCCATTGCTGACCCCTAGTTTTAATTACAAGCCTTTACGCAAGAACTCAAGTGCAATTTCTTTCTTAGAAGCACAGAATTTTAATTGATCTGCATTTTCTTTTACATACGACATTAAAGCTTTATGCTTAGCGTTAGTATAAGTTTCTTCTGTAAAGATATTAATAGCAGCACGAGTTAATGCTCTTGTAGACCATCTGTCCATTTTAGGAACAATAGTAAGCAAGTTTGCTACACGTTGACAGGCTAATTCAGATTTAGCAAAGTCAGGCATTTCAAATTTACCTGCTTTCATAGTCTTAACAGCTTCACCACCGTCATTACCTGTAGATGCAGTAATAACAACATCAAAGTCTAAGTTGTACTTTTTCTTCAAGAAAATAAGTTGCTTATAATCTTCTTTAGATTGAGCCCAGGCATTTACATAATCGCCTTGTTTCCAAGATCTAGAAGAAGAATTAAGCATAGCAACTAATTCAGTAAGCTGTTCAACATTTTCAATTCCATTTACAACTACATAAGGAATAGGAATACCTAAACGCATACAAGCCATAAGAGCATGTTGACCGTCTGCTACATACTTACACATATAACCATCAATAAAGTCTATTTCTACTACGATGATAGGACGAATCATACCATACATTTGAATAGAATTAGCTAAACGATCAATGTGTTTTAAGATAAGAGTACGTTGAACACCTGGCAAAAAGTTAAGTGTTTCGTTTGCTTTAAGCCACTTTAAGTTGTTTTTAAGACTGTTTCCGCTTACATACAACATCTTGTTGGTCTTGCTTACTGCTGTTTTAGTAACTTCTTTAGCTTTCTCCATAAAACTAATAGGAGTAGTTCTAGAAGATGACTGTAACAGAGAATTAGTTACTGTTGTTTCTTTAGAAACAATAACATTTTTACGAGGACGACCTTTTCTACGAGGAGTAGGAGTTGGTGCGTCATTTTTGGTTACCAATTTAACCTTTAATTTGTTTGTTTTCTTTGTTGTTTTCATAAATGTTTTTTTTGGTTTTTTGTTTTTTTGTTTAATTTGTGGTAGCCCCTGGGTGAATCGAACACACCATCTCTAGGATGAAATCCTATTGTCCTACCATTAGACGAAAGGGCCAATTACACTTTAACCTTAAGTGTGAAGGATTAGTCTATGCCTACTTCTTTAGCAGCATAATAAGCAGAGAAAGCTCGGCTTACACCTTGCTTTCTAAAATACCTGTAGAAATCCAAGAACTCCGCTAAGAGTCCATAAGATTTAGCTACATACCAATGTTCTAAGAATTGATCTTTCATAATATTTCAGTTAAAGAGTTAATTTCTGCTTTAAGAGTTTCTATGTAACGTTCTTGATCTCTTACCCAATTCTCTTCACCAGAATCCATAGAAGGTACTGTAAAACAAAATAAGTCATTCTCTGCAGCATTTAGTTCTTGATACAAGTAAGTCAATCGGTCTTGAATGTCTTCAGTGTTCATAATGTGATTAAGTTAAGTTCTTCTTTAAGTTGATTAAAAGGGTTGTGTTCAGTAATTCTGTTTAGTGCTACTCTTAAGTCTTGAGTTTGTTCTAAATAAAACTCATCAGAGATGTTGCCTAACTCATACTCTTCATCTAGTCTTTCTAAGAAGAAGTATAAGCGGTTAATCTTCATAATCATAACACTAACAGCTAAGGCTTCTACAAATTCTTCTGGATTCATAGTCTTGAAATTACTAGATAGTTAGCATAAGCATCTTCATAAGTCAATGCCCAAATTCTGTAGCCGTCAATGATAAATAGTTGTTTTTCCATTAGTTTTTAAAAGGTTTAGAATCTACTACTATAGAGCCAATGCCTGTAGCAATGGCTCCAATAGAGAAGAAGTTAGAGATAACGGTTAAGCCCATTTGTTCGCTTAGGTATGCTGCTAGAATAGCAACAATACAAGCAATCCCTAATAGAAGGGAAAGTAAAGTAAGTCTTTTCATGCTTCTTGGCTTAAATAGTAAATAGTACCGATAATAGTAAACACACCTACTATAAAAGTAGTAATGCCTGTATTAAACAATCCATAGAAACATTCAGTAATACTTCCTGCTCCTGAAAGATTTCCAATAATAGCAAGAAAGAAGTTAAAAATAGTAGTAGTAACTACTAAGAAGACGATTGGGAGAACTACTATCAGCAGTGCTTTCCACATAAATTTAAGTATATTCATATCTGTTTTGTTCTAATTAAGAGAAAAGGGGATTATTAGTCCCCTTATAGATTTTTTGCAAGCACTAAAATTTCTACTAAATCATCAGTACTTACACGAGGGTTAACATCTGTACCGTCTGGAGTAATAGTCAGATTACCATCATAATAAACATACCAGTTACCATCTTTGTCTATGACAGCAACTTCAGCAGTTGTTACACCCTGATCACAGTAATGACCTGTACCAAATCTTACGCTTACATAAACTTTGTTAGCAAACGTAAGACAAAAACCTTCGTCAATAAAGTCTTTAGAGAATCCACGAGTAGTCTCTTTAATAGTAATGTAGTTATTCATATCTGTTTTAGTTTAGTTTAAAATAAAGATTGGGGATTAGATCATTTGTTCACTAATCCCCTTTAGAAACATCCCTTGTGTTTCAAAGGTATCTTTGAGTACCTTGACGTGTGGCCAATCACGATCATATCTACACTTTATGGCCAGTAGAGTGTTTATCTTTTGTATCTGCCAATGACAGTTACTTCCGAGGTTATGTGACCAGCAGAAGAATTCATTTGCACATAAACAACCCTTTTATTTATTATCAAAGGATATGATTCACTGTAACAGCAACCACATCCGTCATTATGATAATGAGTGGGAAGTTTACGCTTAACAAAGTTCTTTGCTTGGCCTAATGTAGAGAAAACTATAAACTTATTCATAGTCTTCTAACATATAACACCCGATATCAGCTAAAATCCGGGCTTCATTGTTACCTTTACCACAATCACTCACTAAAACACTAATAGTGCTATAGTAACCAAGAGTAGTAACCATCAGCTTAATAGCTGCTTTAGTTTGGTCATCCATATACCTTAACAAGGTATTATGTCTAACAGTGGGTTCAAATGTATTTTCCATTTCTATATCTGTTTTAGTTTAAGAGTCAAATAATTTATCCCGGTCATCATCTTTAGCAATCTCTACATAACGTAAAGGCTTACTATAATCAAACTCAGGATCATCACATCTATATCCATAGTAACAAGGACACTTGGTGGCATAGAGAGGAACAAGCTTAACTTGTACTACATTAGGATAAGATTTAGTCTTATCAAAGTTTGGGATAGTAGTTATTATCTTCATATCTGTTTTAGTTTATACTAATTGGTATTATACCATAAGGTATAATTTACTCCCATCTGCACTCAGTTGTAATAAGAGGCTTTACTAAGAGCAAACATGCCTACTTAGTTACGTTATTACAACTGCTCACCCTTTGGAAGTGAGTTGTGGTGCATTAAAGTAAGACAGTTTCACTTCGCATTATATCTGTCTTGAACCCCGCTTCTAGGGTTTAAAGTAAAGGGGTTGTTACACCCCATATAGAGAATTATGAATCTTATATAGAACACCATTATCTTCAAAGACCATCCAATACTGATAATTAACATCAAGTCTTGTTTGTCCTTTAAATTCAGGATTCTTTAAGTTCATGTAATCAGACGAACTGATTTCCTTTGCAATGTTTAATAGATTTTCCATATGTATATTGTTTGTTTTAATTTCAAAATAAAAAAGCAGTTTAAACACTTGCTTAGGTATAGTACGTCTTAGTACCATCAGAGAGTTGTTTTTCCTTTACGTACCATGGCTCACAAGCGGTACAACCTTTCCAGGTAATTCTAAAGTTGGGTTTCATAAGACAATCTTAATTTATTACACGCAAGTCACTAGCGTGGAATCAAGAACCTTCTAGTAAGGATTACCAACAAATCAGTGTCAGTTTTACCTAAGTTAGATAACTAGAATCTTTTAGAATAGATAATAAAGTAATTCAATTGTAATACAAGGCTTGTTGATTTATCTTGTATTTCGACACATTCATTTCCCCATAGTGTCTGATGAGGTAATGGAGAATTATTACTTGCTGTTAAGCATTGTCCATTTTTTTTATCTAGCACCCTTATCTAGTCTTTGCATTAGCTACTGCAAATAAAGATTGGGTTACAATTGTTTACTCCACTCTGCATTCAATTGTAATAATAGACCTTAAAGTTATATACTCAAAAGAGCCTTAAAACTATGTATCCATACAACAAATACCTGATCCAGTCATATTTGTTGCTTATTATTACAATTGCCGGTCCTTGTGAAACCGGTTATGATGCATTAAAGCAACCAAGCAAAAACTTCGCTTAGCATTAGATAACGGCTCTGCTATAAGAGACGAATAAGAATAACCTATAAGACCTTATAAGAGATTATATAAGAGGTTATAAGTTAGTAAGGTTAATAGGAATTTTACTTATTGGTCATATCACAACCTAAAAGATATTAAAATCCACTATTTTGGACAGTGAGAAAGAAGATAGAGAGGGAAGAATCCCCTTTTTCTACCACTTTCTACCACTGAATTGTCATAAAAAAGTTAAACAAAATGACAATTGTCTTGGATTTTCCCGGGTTTAGACTTTCAAAAGTTAAACAAAACCTATTTTACCTGTTAATTGAGAAAAATACACAGTAAAATGAGAAAGATAAACCCTTGGAATAATCTTTGAAACCCCCAAAGGGGGAAGTGTGGTTAGTCCCACACTTCCGCATCCGCCATTTTAATGCGGATTTGAGGAGTACAACAAACAAGTGCCTTATGCCCTGTTTCCTTGAAGGTTACCTCAAGCACCACAGAGTTGCCAGCAACCTGTGTAAATGGTGTGTCTTCCCACTTACTTGATAAATTCTTACTCAACCAAACAAACACTTGTTGCTCTTTGCCTTCGGCATCTTTCTCACCTGTGATGATGTTGAAGCCGAGTGCTTTTGTAGCACCTTTTGAACGGAAGATTGGTGTCATTTCCAAGGCAATCTCATTGATTGTCTTACTGTCGAAGTCCTGATTTGTTTTCATATCTGTCTATTAGCGTTTTATAGGGGGTACCCCTAGCGCCAATTTTGGGATGGGGTATGTTAAATTGGTGTCCCCCACCCTCTCATGGATATAAAATGGAGGGGTTGAAAATTTTGAAAAAAATTTTTTTAGTTTACCTTTGAACCCATGCGAAAATTAAAAAATTTTATTTTTATCTTATCTTTCTTTCTTTCCCTACAAGGGTTCTCTCAGAGAGACTCTGTTTATGTTAAGACCTCTATCTATTCTTGTGTGTATTCAGAGGTTTTACAACAGCCTAAGCGAGTTTGGTACACTGTTCAATGTCCCTTAGGTTCTTATCCTAGAAAAGGAATGGACTTCTACACTAACGATAGTGTAAGAACGAGTGACGGAAAAGATTACGAGGCTAATGTATGGGATAAGGGACATTGTGCTCCAGCAGCTGACTTTAACTGTGATAAAGATAGACTATGGGCTACCTTCTCTTACCTTAATTGCGTCTTACAGCACGAAAGGTTAAACAGAGGTGCTTGGAGATTCTTAGAAGTAAGAGAAAGAGAGTTAGCTAAGTCTCAAGTTGTCGAGGTAGAGATTAAAATGATTTACTCTAAGAGCAGTTTAAAATTGCCAACAGGAGCTACAGTCCCTGATGGATTCTTAAAAACTATTAAATACGGCAAGGTGAAGGAAGTTTATTATTTCAAGAACGAAGATCCAGGTACCACCGATTACTTAAGGTTTAGGAAGTAAACGACCAAAGGTTATATTACTTCGAACTGTTAAGTCTTTATGAGTAAACTGCCACATCTCTCCACTGTCTAGGATGACTGTATATATGGTATCGGTTTCATAACCGTAGTCTGTTACTAGCCATATTATTCCTTTTCCTTTAGGGGTATTTACTTCTAAGCGATTTGTAGGTTCAAAGATTATCATAGTTGGGTGTCTCTTTTACATAAGTTTAAGTAAAGTGTTTTGTCTTCAGACCACTCCTTTCCTGTCCACCATTCAAAGCCTTTAAAGTCTGCCTTGTAAGCTGAAGCTAATTCGTAGCCTCCTAAAAGGTAGACATGATTACATCTAAAGAACTGGGCTATTCTACACTCGAATAACTGAGACACATTACCTAAGGATAGTTTTGGATTTTCATAATCCCACAGAAACTGGTAAGAGACTAAAGTCCTTCCAGTAGTGTCTTTGTATAGTTTAAAAATATTAGCTCCTACTAGCTTTTCTTCGTAGTAGTAAAGCAGACATTCAAATCCTTTAAAATCTTCTAGGTTTATATCTCTTTTAAAATTGTGTTTGTCTGTGTACTTTCTATAAATAGGCTCTAGAAGAGTTAAAACTTCTTCTGATACAAAGTGCAGAGAGTATTGTATTTGTTTGCTTAGTTTTTTTACAGTTTTAGTAGGCTCATAGTCTTTTACTCTAAGTCGAACAGACCTTAGATTATACCAGTAGTCTTGCCACTCTACCCATCCTTCACTTAGGTAGGTTAGATAAGTAGTATCTAAGGCTATTCCTTTGGGGTCAGAGAAGATAAAGTCTTCTTTTGTGACCTTACCGTACCCTGTTATATGATCAAAGATAACCTGTATCATAACTTTATCATAGCTCTATTATAGCTGTATTATAAATCAAAGATAGTTAATTAAACAAAAACCACTCTTCTACTTAAGTTTTCTTGACTTATTTTTTTAAAGAGCTATTTTTGTTTTTAGGGGGAGATCTGTGTTTTTCTTGGAGTTACGATTGTTTTGTGACTAGTTTCTTTAGCCATGTTTTTGGAGGGTTACTAGGTAGGGATTCAGATCTTTCTCCTTTCATGTATTCCCCTACCTAGAACCCTTTTTTAGTTTATAAACTTCTAAATTTATATGCGTAACAACTTCTTTCAGACACCTGGCTACGCTACAGACTTAGTAAATGTAATTATTAAGGGGTTTTCGGAGAAGACTTATGTTTGTCCTCATGACTGGCAACAGTTATACGCTTTCAAAGAAAGAGTAGGAATAAAGATAAGAAGAGAAGGACATAAATGGTTTGTCTTACTTAGAGGAGGAGACAACTACGGTGGAGAATTCGAGACTCAGGTTATAGAAGATAACTCAGTTACTTGTTCTAAGCCTAGGTTTGAGGGTCCCTACCAGAAGTTAGGTTTTCTTAGGTACGAAGGTCAATCCGCTAAGGGTACTTTTCTAGAAGATGGTTATATTTTAAACGAAGAAGGTCAATATATAGTGTACGAATAACATGAATTACAAAGTTTCCCAACTACAACCACTAACAGGTCCTGAAATTGCAGGAGAAGATCTTCTGTTGTTAATTGACGTCAATCCCACTACAGGAAACGTAAGATCTCGTAAAGTTAGAGTAGAAGACTTAGTAGACTTTCGTTTACTTAACTCTGGTTTAAGTAATTTTGTTCTATTATCAGGGTCTTATGCCAATCCTTCCTTTATTACTTCGTTAGACTGGAACAAAATCATCAATACTCCAGACACTTTAGCTGAATACGGCATTACAGACGCCTATACCAAGACACAAGTGGACAATTTATTGGACACTGTAGAAGGAAATCAGATTGCTTCTATGTCTATTACAGGAGCAGAGACCAAAAGTTTAAACTTACACCAAGTAGATGGAGGCGTAGTAAGCGTTTCTTACGTAGATACTTACACTCACACTCAAAGTTCTCCTATTAGTACCTGGACTATCACTCATAACATGAACAAATACCCAAGTGTTACAATTGTAGATTCAGCAGGAACTACCGTAGATGGCTCTGTAGATTACATTAGTTTAAATGCAGTAACTATTAATTTCTGTGGAGCGTTCAGTGGTAAAGCTTACTTTAACTAAAACAAAACAAAAAATAAAAATATAAAATCATGTCAAAAAAATTCTTATCTGGCATAGACCTCAATAAATGCGAACTGCAGAATGCGGTCATCCAGAACTTAGGTACAGCACCAGGAACTCCTGCCGCAGGTCAAGTCTACTTCAACTCCTCTACTGGAGACAAGTCAATCTACTTCTATGATGGTACTGCCTGGGTAGACGTAGGAGGTGATTTAAGGTCAATTGTAGCTGGTAACGCTATATCTGTTAGCGGAACCAGAGATATTACCGTAAACGTTCTGTATGACGATGCTTCTATTGGTTTAAATGTATCTAACCAACTTTACATTAAGGCAGGCGGTGTTACTAACGCAATGTTGGTTAACTCCTCTCTTTCTGTAGTTGCTGGAGCAGGTCTTACTGATGGAGGTTCTGTTGCTCTTGGAGCTTCTGTAACTCTTAACATTGGAGCAGGTACAGGTATTACTGTAAACGCCAATGACGTAGCTCTTGACACCACTTCTACTCGTAACACTGATCACTCTGCAGTTATCTTGACAGCAGGTGCAGGTTTAACTGGCGGAGGAGATATTACAGCTTCTCGTACATTTACAGTAGGTGCAGGAACTGGTATCACAGTTAACGCTGATGATATTGCTATCACAGGTGCTGGATCATTGACTACCAACTACTTAACTAAGTGGAACGGTACAGGATTCTCTAACTCAACTATTACAGATGACGGAACTACCGTAACTATTGGTGGTAACTTAACTGTAAACGGTAGCATTACTTACGTTAACTCTAACACAGTTGAAATCGGTGATAACATTCTTCTTCTTAACAGAGATGAAGTTAGTGCTCCTTCTCAGAACGCAGGTATTGAAGTAGAAAGAGGAACAAGTACTAACGTTTCTTTCATCTGGAATGAGACTAGTGACTACTGGTCTACTGTAACTGAGCCTTTACACGTAGGTTCTATTGCTGACGCTGGTGCTGCTTACACAGGAAACAAATACTTGGTAAGTGACTCAGGTGTAATCAAGTACTTAACTTCTGCTGATTTAGCAGGTGACGTTATTACAGGAATCACAATCAGTGGATCTAACGGTGTTGCAGTTGCTGGTTCAGGAACAACTTCTATCACTGTAAGTGGTGTAAACGCTACTACAAGTGCTGCAGGTGTTGTAGAATTGGCTACTAGTGCTGAAGTAAATGCTTTAAGTAGCTCTACAGTAGCAGTAACTCCTTCTGGATTAGCTGCTTTGCGTTATGCTGTAACAGGTCCAGCAGCTCCAGCAACTAGTATGATAGTAACTCACGCTTTAGCTTCTAACGATATCATAGTTCAAGTTTATGAACTAGCTACTGGTGAGAACGTAGAGTGTGATGTAGTACGTACAACCAACAACGTAGTTACTTTAGGATTCTGTTCTCCTGTTGCTACAAATGCTCTTAGAGTATTGGTGATTAAAATTGCTTAATTTAATTAATACCTTATCTTTGCTAGGGGCCTAAAAACCCCTAGCTTTTTATACAAAAACATGAAGTATCTAAGCATACAAACCTTTCAGTGTGGAATATCCGTATCAGGAGCAGCAACCTTTACAGGGGGTGCTACAATAAACGTACTAGCTCTTAACGGAGCTACAACTTCTTCAGAGGCTAGTTTATTCTTAGGTGCTCATGGTGCTAATGAGGGAGGTCAATTAGTATTACAGAAAGGAACAGGTCAAACTTATGCAGCTCACCTAGATAACTATAACGATCAGTTCCGAATTCTTTATGGAACTAATACAGGTTCTACAGGTATAGCATTAGCTGTAAGTCTTTCTAATCGTCAGTTAATTCTTCCTGCTTATACTAGTTCAAGTTCTTTTAGCGGAACTGCTGCTGGATATTTGGCTTTTGATTCTTCAGGTAATATTATTACAACTGCTGTTCCTACTTCAGGAGTAAGTTCTATTATAGCAGGAACAGGCGTAACAGTAAGCTCAGGTACAGGAAACGTAACAGTTTCTATTGGACAATCAGTAGCTACTTCTGCAACACCTTCTTTTGATCAGATTTTCCTTACTAATAACGGAAACGGAACAAATGTTAAGATAGGTGATGATGCTTGGATAGGTGATGTAAATGCTGCCAACACTCTTAGGATAATGGGTCAGCAAAATAATGCTGATGGTTATATTGTTTTTGGTAATAGCGACTTTACAGCATTAGGAAGAAGCGGAACAGGTAACTTAACTTACGGTGGAAGCACTGTATGGACAGCTGCTACCCTTACCAATCTTAACCAATTAACTAACGGCCCAGGTTATATAACTTCCGCAGCACTTGCAGGCTATGTTCCTACATCTCGTACGTTAACTATTAACGGTACAAGTTATGATTTAAGTGCAGATAGAACTTGGACAATTAACACTGTTGCTTATACTTCTAGATTACAACACCAAGTTAAAGCTGGTGTAGCAATTAATAAGGGTCAAGCAGTTTATGTAACAAGTGCAGATGGAACCAATATGATTGTTGGTCTGGCTTCAAACGCTTCTGAAGCCACATCTTCTAAGACTATGGGTCTTTTGGATGCCACAGTCTCTACAAATGGTTTTGCCAATGTAGTTACAGAAGGTCTTTTAGCAGGATTAGATACCTCAGCCGCAGGTACAGAGGGTGATCCTGTATGGTTGGGTACCGGGGGTAATTTGATTTATGGTTTAACCAATAAACCTTACGCTCCTGCCCACTTAGTTTTTATAGGTATCGTAACCCGTAAGAACGCTAATAATGGAGAAATCTTTGTAAAGGTTCAGAATGGTTTTGAACTTAATGAGATTCATGACGTAGATTTAAAAACAACTGCCCCTATAAACGGGCATTTACTAGGTTATAATGGAACCCTTTGGGTAAATAAAACAATTGCAGGTTGGCTAGGATACACTCCTGCTAACGCAAGCGGTACTACTAACTATCTTTCTAAGTTTACAGGATCTACTACTTTAGGTAACTCTCAGATCTTTGATAATGGAACTAATGTGGCAATTGGCACGTCATCGCCATTTGTAAAACTTGATGTTAGAGGAGAAGCCATTCTTCTTTATAGGGCTGCAACAAATGCTTATGCTATATATTCAGCTGCAAATAATTCGTATTCTTGGCAGTTTGGTGTGAACAATGGATCTGACTATGTTATTTGGGGTGGAGGATTTACAGGGCTAGGTACAGAAAGATTCCGAATAGCATCTACTGGAGAAGCTACATTCTCAAGTAGTGTAACGGCAGGGGGAGCAATTTCTACGTCAGGTACAGGGTTAAATGCAAGCGTTAGAATAAACAACACAACTGCAAGTACTGGAGTTGATTGGCATTTATATTCCCTTAACAATGGAAACTTTGGATTATATAATAATACAGGTGGTGCTTATGCTTTTCAGGTAACTTCTGCAGGTAACGTAGGTATCGGTACAACTAGTCCTGTATCTTCGCTTAGTGTAGTTGGTAAAACAAATTTGGGAGGGCAAGCGTCAGGATTTTATGTTACTCCTTCTACACTTCACATTGCCAGTTCAACTGTTTCTCAGATATCTTTTGAAGATTATATAGTTACAGCAGCTATAGCTTTGGCTAATAATACATTTGCATTTGGTCATCAAAACGCATCTCCATCGTACGAATTTAAGCATAGTAATACATACAATGGAAACTACGCAACTACAGGTACTACTTTTGCAAGATTTAACCCAACGACAAGTTATATAAGTTCGGGCAATATTGGTATAGGTACTACAAGTCCAACAGGCAAGCTAGATATTGTACCAAGTGCTCAGAATGCTATTAACATTTCTCGTGCAGGAGGCTATGCTTCTTTTTATAGTAGTAATGATTTAGTTTTTGAAACAGATAGTGTCTTCTACTTTGGTGTATATACTCCAAGATTATTTTCTGTAAACGGTAGTTTTTATACTACAGTAGCAGGTAGTGTTGGAATAGGAACTTCTAGTCCTTCCCAGAAGTTACATGTAGTAGGTGCTTCTATACTTGCTAATAACTCTTCTATAAACCCAGACACTTATGTAAATACAGTTATTGCTGGTGCTATAGGAACTGTTGGCGGATGGGGATTAAGTTCAGCAATTGGAGGAAATGCAGGTACTGGACATAGTTGGGCTATTGGAACTAATGGTGATAATCTATATATGGGTTATTCCAATGGTAGTTCTAGTAACTCAATGTTGACATTTTTGCAAGTAGATGATAGTACTCGTAATGTATTTTTAGTACCGCAATCAGGAAACGTTGGAATAGGTAATGCTTCTCCTAGTTATAAATTAGATGTAAGTGGTGCATTAAGAGCAACTGGAACAGTATACAGTGACAATGGATCTTTAGCTGGTGCATTAAATCTTGGTCAGGTAGTTAGTATTGGTTCTTCTTTTGGTAGTTACGCAAATCTTATATTCACCATGCACAATGGTGGAGGATTTAGTGACATAATGAAGTTGCAGGGTAATGGAAATGTAGGTATAGGTACTAATAGCCCATCAGGTAGAGTACATATTAAATCCTCAGGATTAAATACATACCCGCTCCTTATTCAAAGAGCTGCGAATACAAATAATATCTTCTATGTTGTTGAAACATCGGGAGGAGATGGACAGGTCGTTATTGAAAACAGCGGAGGAGGAGCAGCAGTGCAGCTACATTCTAATGGAACAAGTTATTTTAATGGAGGTAACGTTGGTATTGGTACTACTACCCCTTCTACTTTACTAGATGTAAGCGGAGTTATCACAGCTACAGGCGGTAACAGTACCAACTGGAATACTGCGTATGGCTGGGGTAATCATAGTTCAGCAGGTTATGTTCCTCAAGCAAGAACTCTTACTATTAATGGAACTAGCTATGACCTAAGCGCAAATAGAAGCTGGACAATATCAGCAGCAACTCCAGGAGGATCTGATACACAATTCCAATACAATAGTTCTGGATCTTTAGCAGGAGCCTCTGCTTTGACTTATAACTCTACTACTAACAGAGTAGGTATTAATCAAGCTTCTCCAGGATATGACTTAGATGTAAACGGACAAGTAAGAGTACAAGATAAACTTAGAGTAGGAACTGGTAACGGAGTAGTACACATGTCTTCTACGGCTACTATTAATCCTAGTGCTACTACTGTTGTATGGGCTCAAACCGTAAGCGTAGGTATGTGTGCCTTTATTGAGTACTACATTTTAAACAACAATTCACTTACAGACCAAAGAGCTGGTACAATCATGGTTACCTGGAATCAATCAGGAACGCCTACAATCACTCACACAGAAACAACTACCCCTGATATAGGGTCAACTACCACTGTGAACTTTACAAGCTCTCTAGTGGGCTCAGATGCAAGAATTAACGCAGTAAACTCAAGTGCCAATCCTTACACGATGGTAATGAGTTATAAATATTTCTAATATATAGATTATATACATTGTTGGATAGTGAAAACAATAAAAAATGGCAAACGAATTTAAAGTCAAAAACGGTCTTATAGTAATAGGAGACCTAACCACATCAGGAACTATTACTATTAATGGTGCTCTTGCAGCTACACAATCTTGGGTTACATCTCAAGCTTATTTAACTTCTGCTAGTTTAAGCGGATATGCTACACAGTCTTATGTGACTAGTGCATTAGCTGCCTTAGTAGATGCAGCTCCTGCAGCATTAGATACGCTTAATGAACTTGCAGCAGCACTTGGAGATGATGCTAACTTCTCTACTACTATCACAAATAGTATAGCAGCTAAACAAGCCCAACTTAATGGAACTGGTTTAGTAAGAATGTCAGGAACAAGTGTAAGTTATGATAATACTACTTACTTAATTTCTAATTTTGGAAATATAGAAGGGGAGCATGGTTATGGGTATCCTTCAAGTGACGGTTGGTATAAAATTGCAGAGATTGTTTTAACCTCATCATGCCAATCTTTTAATCTTTGGGGAGAATATAGAGACACGGGTTACTTTGACAACTCTCATTATAGGATTCATATTACTGCAAGAGCAGAGTGTGACTTTCCAACTAACAATGAAAGTCATGCTATTAATGTAAACATGTACGGAAGTAGTACTAATGAAACTTACTTTAATAATAATGTAAGAGTTGTTCTTACTTCATCTTCTTCTAATTATAGAAAATACGAATTACAATACTATAGAGCGACTTGGGATACAGGTAGTTGGAACTTACAAACTTTAGGTTGGACTACATACACAACTTCTCAAACTGCAGGAACTCCTACAGGAACTCCTAGAGTCTATTATATCTCTAAGTTTGTTGCAGATAACATTTACGCAGCTAATAAAATCTCTATAGGAACAACTTATAGTGGATTTGCTGCAAACATTGCAGGAACTACTTATGTTATTGGAGCTTCAGTTTGGGTTAACGATGGCTACGGTATTTCAAATGCTAGTAGTGGGGGTACAGGATTTTTTCCTTACAGTGATGGAACTTTAGTTTTTAACTCAGTTAACTCTGAAAAAATGCGTGTTGCTTCTAGTGGCAATGTCGGAATTGGGACTAATAGTCCAGGATATAAACTTGAAGTAAATGGTGGAGCTACTGGTAATAACATTGCTAGATTTACAACAGGAGGAACAGGCGGAGGCACCAGAGGTCTTACTGTGTACTCTGACAATTCTCAAGTTAAACTGCAAGTCACTGACAATGCCGGAAGTCAAGGAACTTGGGCATTCTTAAACTTAAATCCAGATGGAGGAAATGTAGGAGTAGGAACTACCTCTCCCGACAGTAGGTTTACTGTAAAAGGGGATAACGCACTAGTAGATGTTCAATCTACTGCTGACGGACAAACTATTGGATTTTTAGCTAGATACCTGAATAGTGCAACTTTGGGGGGAGCCTTTAGGTATACTACAGGAGATGCTCAATTATATATTGATAACTTTTTCCAAGGAAATAACGGAGTTTACAGTGATATAAACATAAGAAACTGTGATACTGGTGGAAATCTTATTAATCGCATAAAGATTAAAGGGTCTAGTGGTAATGTAGGAATTGGTACTTCTAGTCCTGGTAACATACTGACTGTAAACGGTGACACAAGACTTGTAACTGGAACTACTCAAGGTTTATTCGCCTACGATGCTCCCTCTGGTGGTGCTTTTATTTGGTCATTAACAAGATACACTGATACAAATGCAAACGATCTAAACGTTAATACAAGAAGCGGGTTTGGAATACGTACAGGAGTAGAATCTTTAACTAATTCAGGTCACCAATTCTATGTAACTTCTGTAGGCAATGTAGGTATAGGAACAACTGCTCCTACACATAGACTTACTGTAGCTGGAGGAAATGTTTTGATGTTTCCTTCGGATAATACAAGACAACTAAGTTTCTTTAATGATTCTTACGGCATAACTGCTTCAAGCGGTCTTGAACTAATTACAGGAGATTATATAAGATTTAGACAAGGTAGTACAGAATTAGCAAGATTAACAACAACAGGATTAGGTGTTGGAACTTCTACTCCTTCTGAAAAATTTCACGTTAGTGGTGCTGCTATATTTGATGGAGGATCAGGTAACTCTTCTACAGATGCTGTAGTTTACATAACTAAGTCAAATAATAATGACTGGGGATTATATGTAAATGCTTCTGGTCTTGACTATGGTATGTATACTAGGGTATCTCCTTCTGCAGGATATGCTATTGGTGTAAATAATGGAACTAATTGGACTACTAGAATTACTGGAGATGGTAGAATTTATTTAAATGAGAAAGATACAATAGCTTCTTATGATACATGGCTTCGTTTAAATGAATCTGGACATTACGGATCTGGTGTATACACTCCAGGAGTAATGAGGGCTGATGGAGGATTTAACGTAAGTGGAAGTCAAGTATGGCACGCAGGTAATGATGGAAGTGGAAGTGGATTAGATGCTGATTTACTTGATGGACAAAATTCTACTGAGTTTCTACGCTTATTATCTGGAGGTGCTGAAGCAAGTTTGGATAGTTATACAGACAATGGATTTAGATCAGTAAGTTTTGCTGGGCACTCTCAACACTTGTTATCATGGAATGCTGGTGGTTCTACAGGAACAGTCCAACAATTGTTTCATTATGGTACACCTAATAACGGATGGAGAATTAGAAATAAAACTGATAACACTTCTTGGAGTGATTGGGGATATGTTGTTATGGCTAGTTCTAATCAGGGACTTATCTCTGGAACTATTGCTACTCAGTCGTGGGTAGGGTCTCAGAGTTACGCTACTACATCTTATGTAACAACCCAAATTAATAACCTAATTAACGGAGCACCAGGTGTACTAGATACACTTGATGAATTAGCTGCTGCTTTAGGAGATGATGCAAACTTTGCAACTACAGTAACTAATAGTATTGCAGGTAAGGTTTCTAAGACTGGTGATACTATGACTGGTGCTCTCACCATTCAGAATGGAGTATCTGCAACTTGGGATTATATGACCCTTGAGCATCCTGGTCCTCACGCTAGAATAAACTTAGGCAATGCTGAGAACGGATTTTTAATTGCTCACGAAGGAACAACTACTGCAACGTTTGCTACAAATGGTAACCTAACAATTACTGGAGCATTGATTGAAACTTCATCAATCAAAGTAAAAGAAAATGTAAAAACAAGTGAGGGAAATTTAGAAAAGGTAGTAAATTTGAGACCAGTCACTTACAATAAGATTGGGTCTCAGACTACAGAACTAGGTCTTATTGCAGAAGAAGTTGCTGAGGTGTACCCAGAATTTGTACAATATGATGAGAATGGAGAACCTATAGGGGTTCACTACTCTCGCTTAACTGCTGCTCTTATAGGTGCAGTAAAAGAATTAAACGAACAATTACAAGAACTAAAGAGAAATAAATAAGATGGCTATTTTATTAACCGGAACTACAATTGGTGGACACAGTGCCATTCACGCTGGAAACCTAGCAACACACGGTATTGTTACAACTAGTAATATCGGGAGTTATGCTTTAACTAGTCTTCCATCACATAATCACGATGATCGTTACTATACAGAAAGTGAATCTGATTCTAGATATTTATCTATAAATGGGGGAACTGTTACAGGTTGGGCTTTATTTACTGCTTCTACTCAAGGTACTGCTATAGTTAGAGCAACACAACAAGATACTTCTGCTGGTTATTATTTATTTCAAGGTATTACTGGTAGTTCAGAAGTATTTAGAGTTGAAAGAAGTGGAAGACTAAACTCAGCAGAATATATTTATTCTTATGGATATAGAGGTAATGGTAACGTAGGAGGTACAGGTTCTGCTTCATGGCACCCAGATGGAGCTTATATTGGTAGTACTATGTGGCAGTATGGTGCTCAGTATAAGAATAATACGGGTATTTATGATGTAAGCGAATTTAAACTTAATGCTGGTCCTACTCTTAGTATTTATAATAGTAGAAACTTGAGTGTTAGGGCTCTAGATAATAATGCTGATGTTGGAATTTTAGGACAACAGTCTGGGGGAGGTTTTGCTTTTCAAATTTATGGAACTGGTTCAAGTTATGGTTTTTTAAATGGAATATGGGCAGCTTGGGATATTAGAAAAGCTGTAAATGGAGCTATGTATATGAATGATAACGACAGTTATTATTTACAAACAAACAGCACTTCTAACTTTGTTGCTCTTAACATCCAGGGTAATGCAGTAGTTCATGCAGGTAACATTGGGTCTCAGTCAGTAAGTAATTCAAACCATTTAAATTCAACTAGAGATACTCCAAGCGGTAAACTGCAATATTGGGATGCACCTGGTCTTGGTATTGATGAGGCTCCTTCTGGTGATTGGCACAACACAATAAGAATGGGTCACGGCTCACCCTTATCTTATTATAGTAATACATTAGCTATTCGTATGACTGGTTCTGGTGTTGGCGATATATACACGCAAACTATTATGAACGGTAATAGACAAGGTTGGAAAAAACATTGGAATGATGGTAACCACGGAAGTGGGTCAGGACTAGATGCTGACCTTTTAGATGGTCAACAAGGTTCATATTACCAACCTGCATCTTCAGCCATTACTACTTCTAATATTGGGTCTCAGAGTGTAAACTTTGCTAATAGTTCAACATCTGCAGCATATCTAAATTATACAGGGGTTGGTGGAACACAATTAAACGCAAACACATTTAGTTATGGTCGTGCATCAAACTATTATAGCACTGCTCAAATTTTAAATTCTCCAGAGAATGCATATGCGTCATTGTACAATTTTGGTGGTGATACTCCCAGTGCATTGTCTTTGCAGTTGTTTGCTTCTGTAAATCATAATGACACATCTTCAACAAGAAACTTGTGGTTTAGAGTTGGAAACAATTTAGGTTTTCAAAATGACTGGAAACAAATAATCCATTCTGGAAGCATTGGATCTCAGAGTGTATCTTACGCTACTACTGCAGGTGCATTGAGTTCAATGAACATATCTCAGTTCACCAATAACTCTGGTTACATTACAGGATATACAGAAACAGATACTTTAAATTCAGTAACTGGTAGAGGTAATACAACTTCTAATAGTGTAAGATTTGGTAATCATGTAGATTTAAGTCCAACAGGTAGTGCATTTAGATTTTATGATGGAAGCACTTTCAGAGGAGGTTTTGGTTTAGATAGTTGGGGACACGCAGGTAGTGATGCTAACTTGGTATTATATGTAAATGGAGATAATACATTATTCTTCTCAACATCCGGTACAAAAAGAGCGTATATTAATAGTGCGTCTTTTTATTCTTTTGTTGCAATAAAAGAAAATGGTAATCAAGTTCTTCATGCAGGTAACTACACTTCTTATTCTCCTTCTTTAACAGGTAGTGGTGCTTCAGGAACATGGGGTATAAATGTAACAGGAACTGCAGCAAGAGCAACAAGAGCTAATGGTAATTTTTATATAGATGATAACTATGGTAATACTATAGTAGGATTATATAATTCTACAATTTTGCAGGGTGTGTTTGCAATGGGAGATGCTTACAAATTAACTGCAGGTGGTGGAGCAGGAAATCTTTATGGTCTTGCTTGGTCACATCCTAATGCTGGAGGTGTAGCTTCAAACCTGAATACACACGGTCTTCTTGTGATGGAGAATGGTACATTCTTAGCAGCTATCTCTGGTTCAATTAGAGCAAGAGATGATATGCGTGCTCCAATCTTCTACGATTCTAATGACACTACTTACTATTTAGATCCTAATAGTAATTCATATTTATCTACACTTCGTGTTGCTAATGCTACAAGTGGAGTTTCACTTCATGTTGGACTTGGTTCTACTCACGGAGTTTACACAGCAGATAACGATAGAAAGTATTTAGTTGTATCAGCAACATATTACCCACACATGGCCTTGGTTGCCACTAGTTCAAACAATAGCAATCACGGAGCAGTATTTTCTTTTGTGGGTTCTGAAAGTGGTGCAGCTAGACAGTGGAATATGGGTATTGCAAATAGCAACCCATTTGTGTTTAGTATTGGATATAATAGGACTGGAGACAACAATCCACACTACGGCATTGGTGACGGATGGCATGGAGATGATAATCACCACGCACGTTTAAGTATTGACAGAGACGGCAATACTAAGATTCGTGGTATGTTGTATATTAATGGTACAAGTGGTGGAATATCTACAGGTAGTGCAGTAATTCACGCAGGCAATATTGGCTCACAATCTGTATCGTATGCAAGTACTGCTGGAGCGTTAAGCTCAATGAATATCTCTCAGTTTAGTAATAACTCAGGATACTTTGTAAGTAGTACAGCCAATACTGTTTCGGTAAATCAAATAGCATTTTCTACAACAAACTACGACTTTACTTTAGCTCCTAGACTATCTATTGGTTCTATGTCAATCAAGCTGTGGGACAACTACTTTAATAGTAGCGGATTAGGTGTAGACTACGGCTCTCTGTTGGATATCTATGGAAGAGGCGGTCACGTACATAGTCAGTTCTATATGGATGCAGGCGGAGGTTTATTCTACAGAATGTCACCATACGCTAGTGGATGGACTTCTTGGGCTTCAATATGGACTAGTAGTAGTTTGACTAACTTAAATCAGTTAACAAATGGTCCTGGTTACATTACATCTTCTGCATTAAGTGGCTATGCTACTCAAAGTTACGTAAACTCTCAGGGATTCTTAACCAGTGTACCTGCACAATCTCAACTCATAAGTCCTAATGGGGCAACTGTTGTTGCAGCAGATTCAGCAATGCCTAATGCAGGACATTCGTTTATACATAGTTTGGCTTTAGGTCCTGGTGGAAATGATGGTCACATACTTGGTATGTCTTGGGCAGGTACAACTAGTGTTTATGGTGCTCAGATTTTCTTAGACACAGATCCTAATGACATCATGGCAATTAGGTCTAGAAGTAATGCTGGAGTTTGGACATCTTGGAAAACTGTTTATCATAATGGCAACTTTACTGATAATTCATCAAATTGGAATACCGCATATAGTTGGGGTAACCACGCATCAGCTGGATACTTAACTTCTTTACCGTCCCATAACCATGACGATAGGTATTATACCGAAACGGAATCTGATGGTAGATTCCAACCCTTAGAGAATCAAAGACTTTCTACTGGTAATTCCCCAACATTTGCAAATGTTTATGCTAGTGAGTGGTTTAGAAACTATGGTAATCAGGGTATTTACAACCAAACATACGGAACTCACTTCTATTCACTTTCAAGTGGAGCTTGGGCTATTACAGGAAGTGGAGGTGCTGTTGAAATTCAGTTTAGAAGTAACCACCAAAGTACTCTTCGTGGGTATGTTTATGCAGATACTAGCAACAACATTGGTTTCCTAAACAACGCAGGTAACTGGAGTTTGAGAACCGATTCTAGTAGAGATACTCAGATTTATGGAGCACTAACCGTAGGTAGTGGTACATCGGCTGATATTTATATGACAGATACGGATGAGACTACTAGACGTATACACACAAACAGCGGTAGAATAGGATTTTTAAATTCTTCTAGTAACTGGGGAGCTTATTGTGATAATACTGGTAATTGGTTTAGTGATCATTCTATGCGTGCTCCAATCTTTTATGACTCACAGGATACCAACTACTATGTAGACCCTAACAGTTTATCTAGACTTGGTACAATGCAGATTGATAGAATTGGTGTTGGACAAGCTGTAGACAACGGGTATAGAATCATTACATCTGGAGACATCTACCTTAATGCTAATGGTAATGGATGGGCTGAAGGTGTATGGAAACAACGCAGAGGAGGTTCCACGTACTATGATGTAATTGACTCTGGAAACATCGGTAGTCAATCTGTAAACTATGCTGCAACTGCTGGATCTGCTCCTGCCAATGGCGGTAACTCTAGTACAGTAGGCGGATTTGGTGCAGGATCTTTCTTTAGAGACCTTGGTTTTGAGGGCGGTGGTGCTAATGCAAATACTATTGCTGAAACTAGATCAGCATTTACATATTCATCTGGTTCTCCATGGACTGGCCCTTTAGCGTATTTTGGTGCATCAGGTTATGGGTTACAACTAAACGCAACATATCAAAGCGGTGTTAATATTTCATACAGAACAAGAAATGGTGATAATGCAACGTGGAACTCGTGGAGAGAGTTTATTCACTCTGGCAACATTGGGTCTCAGTCTGTATCATACGCAAGTACGGCAGGTACTGCAAATGCAGTAGCATGGACTAACGTATCTAGCAGACCGACAGCTTTATCTCAATTTAGTAATGATTTGGGTAACTATGGTGGCTTCTTAACTTCTTTACCTGCACATGATCATGATAGACTATTCTTAACAGATTCTAGAGGAGCGTCTAGAGCACCTTCTTACTACGATCAAAGATATGCTCAGTGGGATTTTCAGAATACCTCAGATACGGGTGCAGGAGGAGACGGTTGGCATGGTCTACTTACAGTAGCTAAATGGTCTTCTTATGATCCTTCTCATAGACAAGAACAACTTGCTTTCACTGGTGATGAATTAAAACGTAGAACTGCTACAAGTGACTCTGCTTGGGGATCTTGGAAAACAATTATAGATTCAGGAAACATTGGTAGTCAGTCAGTAAGTAATGCTGCAACTGTAGGTGGCTATACTCCTTCTGGTAGTGTAGGTGCAAACACAGTAGTTATCAGAGATGCTAACAACTACATCTATGCTCACTACATTAACTCAAACGTATCTGAGTCTGAGAATCCAACTATTAACTCATTCTACACAAGTAATGGAGATGGTTGGTTAAGAAAGTCAAGTGTTGCTCACGTTAAGTCTCAGTTAGGATTAGGGTCTTTAGCTTATCTATCTAGTTTAAATGAATTGGATTGGTATGGGTATCTTACAAGCGAGAACTGGAATACTTATTGGACTAGTAATAAACTAAGAGTTGCTTCAGTTTCTGGAGCTACAGGAACTGGTCGTCCCCCAACTAGTGTACATAATTTTGGCAGTTTGCTTTCTTATGGGACTTCATCAGGAGACGCATTTCAAATGTATTTTCCTGACAATGCTGGTAACAGTATTGCTAACAGTAGAAAACTTCACTATAGAACTGGTCAGAGTGTTAGTGCTGGTCCTACTGGTAGTGGTTGGTGTGATTGGAGAACAGTTGTTGACATGGTGGGTGATACTTTAACTATTGTTGAAGGTGCTACTCCTAAAATTGTTGTCCGAGGATCAACAGGATATGGTAATCCATCATCAGGCTCTATTGAATTAGTAGGGGATGCAGATGGTGGAAACACTCAGTCATACAGATGGATAAGTACTGCTCCTGATTGGGGTGGCCAAGAATTTAGACTAGAAAGAAAGGTTAATAACGCTTTTCAGCTTGTAGGAAGAGTTCCTAAAAACACCAATAACCTTGAGTGGCAAGGTACTATTGTACAAGGTTTATCTGACTCAAGAGTTAAGACTAATGTTGTTAGTATGACAGAGGGTCTTGACAAGATTGATCGGATTAGACCTGTAACATTTGATTGGGTACCTACTGAGAATGTATCTGATAGAGAAGGAGCAGACTTTGGTTTTATTGCTCAAGAACTTGAAGAGGTATTACCAGAAGTAGTACATACTAGAGGTGATGGATACAAAACAGTTATGTACGAAAAAGTAGTACCTGTATTGGTTCAAGCAATGAAAGAACAGCAAGCAATTATTGAGGCTCTTAAGGCTGAGATAGAACTCCTAAAGAACAAGTAACTTGACAATTTAACTAATAGCATTATATTTGTAATGTATACAATTTAAAATTATAATTTTACAACAATGGCACTTAAAATCACAAAAAGCATTGGTACCGATAAAGGTATTACCAATGAAGCTTACGTACGTATTGCTGACTACCAAATCTCTAAGAGTGGTAACGCTAACTTCCGTATTCAATTGTTCATGAGCGCTGCAGATGCAGTAGCTTCTCCTAACGCTATGGCTCCTATTGACGGAGGTCAAGCACGTAACCAACAAATTGGTGAGTACTTGTCTATTCCTTTGACTAAGCAAGTTGAAGAGACTAAGACTCGCACTATGATGCAGCCTGTACAGAAGGACGTAGTTAAGACTCGTACTATCACTAACGAAGCAGGTGAAGAAGTATCAGAAGAGTACACTGTACAAGAGTACGTAACTGAAGAAGTTACTGAAGAGTACACCGTTACTTTGACTATTCCTGATTTATCTTCTGCAGAAGGTGTTGACATTTTTGCATTCGGTTATACCCACTTGAAAGCTAAACTTGTCAGCTTATTTACTGCTGCTAAAGTAGAAGACTGCTAATTTGGCAGATTCTACAGAAAAGCATTATATTTGCATAAACCAACTAAACAATATAAATCATGGCAACTAAATTAAACGAACAAGAGATCGAAGCAATCAAAGGCTTCCAACAAAAGACTCAAAACGTAATTATGGATTTGGGTAAGATCGAACTCCAGATGAATGACTTGCTTTCTGTAAAAGAGAAAGTAAAGGAAGCAATGGCTGAAGTAGTAAAAGAACAGAATGAGTTCTTCCAATCTATTGAAGCTAACTACGGTAAAGGTCAGATTAATTTGGATACCTTTGAGCACATTGCTGCTGAAGCTCCTGCATCAGAAACCCCTGTAGTTCCTTTTACTCAGGCAGAAGTATTGTAATAATAACTATTACGCAACAGAAACCCTCAGAGAAATCTGGGGGTTTTTTTGTTTAACTACTAACTAGTTGACTTATTTTTTTAAAGTTTTATCTTTGTCTCAACCAACCTTTTCTCACCTAAAGTATAGTCTATGAAAGTCCGAAGTTGCTTTGAACATTCTATCAGATATCGTTCTTATGGTGAGTTTTTCTATATTCCTCACACTGCTGCTGTCTAAGTGGTTGCTAGAGGATTACGGGATTTTACTATTAACCAAACTAAAAAAAGGTAACTATATGAAATTTTTAAACTTTATCGGAGGCCTCTTCAAAGATGAGAAGGGTGTTGTCTCTATGAAACGTCTGTGTGGCTTAGCATGCACAGTGACTTTATGCGCTACATTGTACGCTAACTCTTTTACCGAAGCACACTTTGCTCCTTCTGTTCCTTTAGTGGATGCAGTTGCATTACTTGCATTTGGTTGTTTAGGTTTGACTTCTGTTGAGAAAATCATGAAGAAGCCAGAAGCACCTAGCGAAGATTAATTTACTATAAACTATAAACTATAAACTATGAGCTACACTAGAGAACAAATCGAAGCTGCTATGAAAGCCAAAGGCTACAAGTACTTTGAGAACGGTGACTTTAACGTAAACATTATTGGAGTACGTAACTCTTCTACTGGTACTAAAGTAACCAACGTATTTGACGATCACTTGACTCTTTCTTACAAAGAAAACGGTGAGTGGAAATTTAAGATCTGGCCTGCTACTACTGATCCTGGAACTAAGGGTGTTAAAGAATTCCACAACGCTGCTGGAGTTGCTCGCTTAGTACCTGGTCAATACTCAGGTTCACACCATGTAGGATTACACCAAGGTAAGTACGAAGCTTTGAAACAGAAAGCAAACGTAAAGGTTTACCGTGATGCTAACAAAGACATGAACTATGATGAATCTAAGATACAAGAAGGCATTTTCGGTATTAACATTCACAAGGCTGGTGCAGATTCTACTTACGTGGAGAACTGGAGTGAGGGTTGCCAAGTGTTCAAGAAGTCTGCGGACTTTGATGCATTCATGGTTATCTGTAAGAAGGCTGCTGCATTAGGTGGTAACTCTTTTACCTACACTCTTATCGAGTCTAAAGATATTAAGTAAATGAGAGGACTTCTCGTAAGTCTTTTTTTGATTCTCTCTATCCCCTGTTCTTCACAGATTAAAGTTCTGAAGGCAGGGGATGGTTGGGACTTAAAGGTGGACTCTGCCTTAAGCTTAATCGCACAAACAGATGTCAACACGTATACTAGAGTGATAGATGTCGTAGACATCATAGACTTTTGGATAAGTCCTTATTCCTCTAACAACGTCTCTCAAGATGGTAACGTAATCTACATTGCTACAGGAGACATAAAGATTAACTCAATACCTAACCTAGCTTGTGTTATAGTACACGAAAGTCTTCACTTATACTACAGATTGCATCCAGTAGAACAATCAGATAGTGAAGAGGAACTTAAGTGTTATATCTACGAGGTAGGCTTTATAAATAAACTACCAACCCCTGAGCCATGGTTACTGGCAAACGCAATAGAACAGATACACAAACTAAATAAAAAATGAATAAACTATTTAAAGTTATCATCGGGGTGTTGACATTGTTGGTTGGCAATGCATCAGCACAATCTTCTGCTACTTCCCCAGGTACAGGTCATTGGGTCGTAATTGACTCTGGTTACCAAGTTGCTACCACTACTGCAGGGCAGACAGTAGCACCTTTACATTTCTATAACACTTCTACTTCAGAGAAGATCACTGGTATGCAATTCCGTGTATTCTACGATAACACTGCATTCACTGCTGTAGTTCCTTCTTTGAAGATCTCTACTACAGATCAGTATCTTCAGTACGTAGATAGTAACTCACAAGGATTCTTGACAGTAACTTTAGCTTACACTGGATCTAGTTCTACTTACAACTACTCTAACGGAGCTACCTTTGATTTAACTTTCACGCACGCAGGAAGCTCAACATGGAATACTTTAGATTCTATTAAAACTTTGAAAGTTGCAGGTGTTAAATCATTTGCTAACAAAGCTGCTACTAACTGGGGTAACGATACTACATTGGTAGTTTACTCTTATGGTGGTCGTTTCAACCAAAAAGTATTAAGATTTGCTGCTAAGTTTAAAAACGTAACAGGTTCTGACGCTAAGAACTTGTGGGTGTCTTTAGAGAAGAAAGCTCCTTCAGGATCTTGGACTCAAGTAGAAGCTAAATCAACTAACTCTAGTGGTGTTGTAGTATTCCGTAAATTCTTGGATACTACTTACTGGGACGTACGTATGGTAGTTAAGGGAGATACAATGACTCCTGGTAACGTATTCTCTACTGCAGATGCACAAAAGATCAATCAATCTATCTTAGCTCAATACACTCCTTCTGGATTTGACTACTACACAATGGATGTAAACAACACTGATGGTTCTATTACTATTGCTGACGTATACTCTGTGTACGGACGTTTAGCAGGTAGATTCTCAGCTTGGCCTAACTCTAAGAAAGATGTAATGTTCTTCACAGTTGCTGAATACAATGCTATCAACGGATCAGCTACTAACTTAACTGCTACTTACTCTACTATTAACAACTTTGATTACACTATTGATGGTCGTGATTCTATCACTTACTACGTAGCTGTTAAAGGAGATGCTAACTCTACAGGATTTAAGATGGCTCGTTTGACTCCTATCAAGATTACTAACCCAGCTAATGCTAAGCGTTACATCATTGATGAGACTGTAAGTTATGATTTCCCTGCAGAAACTATTGAGATTAACATGCCTAAAGTAACTGTAGATGAAGGTAACTTAGTTAACGTTCCTGTTAAAGTTCTTACAGATGGCAAGCAGTTGGGTGCACTTCAATTAGACTTACGTTATGATACTGCTTACTTAGAGTTTAAGAAAGTAGAGAACACTGAAAAGATGATGAAGTGGACTTCTTACTTAAACCCTTCTAACGGTACAGTATCTTGGGGAGCAGCTGACTTAACTAACGAAAACTTCTTAAATGATGGAGAGCAAGTATTTACCCTTCAGTTTATTGCTAAGAAGCCACAAGACTCTTGGGCTACTGCAGCTTTATGGACTGGTGCTAAATACGTAGGTGATGCTAAGTCTAAAGACATGAACATTACTCCTGCTATGGGTATCATAGAAGTACGTAGGATTAACAAAGGAGTTGTTTCTTTAAATGATCTTAACTCTATTATCGTATTCCCTAATCCTACAGATGGAGCAGTACAGATCCAATTCCAGATCAAACAAGATGCTGACGTAGACGTAGCTATCTCTGATGAGGTAGGAAGACGCATACAAACGATCCTAAGAGAGAAAATGCCTGCAGGTAAGTACAAGTATAGTACTAACCTAGATCGTCTCTCTAATGGCGTCTATGTGCTTACTGTTGTAACAGAGCATGAGACCTTACATTCTAAAATTATCGTAACTAAATAAAACTATGAACATTAAAAAAACGCTTGGTTTTAGTCAAGCAGAACCAGTCCCAGTAGATCCTAAGAATAGATTCTATTACATGCTGCAGCAAATGCAGGCTAATCGTTGGAAGATTACAGCTATCGTATTAGGTTTGTTCTTCTTTATTATTCTTGGTATTAACTCTGCAGTATTTTTTGGAATAGAAATCCAAGAGAACTGGAAAGAGATGTTACTTATTCTTTTTGGTGCCTTTGTAGGTAACTTAAACAAGGTAGTTGACTACTGGTTTAACTCAGAAGACCGTGACAAAATGTTAATTCAGAAGGTCGATGAAGAGGACGGTGAATCATTATCTAACCCAAATAACTCCTAATACTATGTCAGAAGAACAAGAAGAAAGCGTAATGTCTGCTACTAAGAAAGCAATCATTGGCGCAGTCACCACTGCTGTAACTGCAGGAGGTGCATGGTTTGCTACTCAATTCGGTGGCGGTGAAGAACCTAAAGAAGAGGCTAAAACAGAACAAGCTGCTCAGCCTGTAATTAACGTTAACCTAGAGAACAACAATACTAACCAACAGAAGCAATCTAGCGGAGGTACTAACACAATCATCAAAGAACGTGTAATTGAAAAACCTGCTGCTCAACCTGCTGCTCCTGCAACCAAACCCCAAGCTGATGAAGAAGATCCTTGGTAAGTCGCTTAACAGACTTTGGTTAGTCTTACTATTAATGGGTTGTGGTTCTATGAAGACTACTACCGAGGAAGATAAAGTAGAGGTGAAAGACATCTCTACTGTATCTAACTATACAGATTCTATTAAAAAAACAGTACAAGTAGTAAGCGTGGATATGACTAAAGTTTTAAGTTTGTATCCTGCTTTGCAAGAGAAGAATGTAGGTCTAGGATTTGCTGAGTCTGTACTTGATTATTTGGATGAAACAAACAGATTTATATTCACAGAAGAGAAGTCAGAGATCAAAGAAAGAATGGTCACACAATTCAAAGCATCAAAGAAAGGCGTATTTGATGAGCCTGTTGATGGAAAAGGTAAGATTAAACCTGCTCACTACTTTGTTTACGTTACTGTGGCTGATTTTGCTGTTGATGAAGACGAGCAAGTTGATGGCCTTAAGTCAAAGGTTGTGGTTACTACCTTCATCCGTTTACAGGTCCGCTTTGTGGATGCTAAAACAGGTCAGATCTATATTGGATCTGGTGAAGGTGAATCTACAAAGACAGGCGAATCTTTCTTAAAGTCTTTAGACGATATGAAGTTTTCTCAAAGCACAGTAGGTAAAGCTACCCGTAAATCTCTTGAAACTGCTTGTACTAATGTGATCCAAAATCTCATTAAGTCAGGTGTATTTAAAAACTAAGCTTTTTACTTTATTAGTGATTATAGCTCTGTCCGTAAATGGGCAGAGCTTTATCTATTCATACACAGATCCTTGCACACAGGAGCTAAAATTTATTAATGCTGACATGTCCAGTCCTATAGTAATTGCTTACTATGGACAGGTTAAAACATTCTCTTATACAGAATTACAAGATGGAACGTTTGATAATTGGATAAATAGTGTATATTTGAAGTATCAAAATACATCACCCTGTCAAGGAGTTGGAGTAACTACTACTACAACTACCACAACAAATACGACTCTAAACATTGTAAGCAATGTAATGAACTTAGGGGCTATTTCAAATGTAGGTAGTGTAAATGTAGACGTAGGATCTAGCACCTCTTCAGGAACTAACGTAGGAACAACCAATAAAACAAACAATAATGACAGCAGAACTAATTCTCGGAATCGTACTAGTAGCAGCTCTAGTAATTCTAATTCTTCTAGCAGCTCGTCAGGAGAAACTGGAAGCAGCAGCAATGGAGGAAATGCACCAGAAAATCAAAGCGGGAATACCGACAACGGAAATCCCGGAAGTAGTGGTAGCAGCGGAGAAGGTAATGGAGGAAGCAGTGGCTCCAGCTCCAGTGGAAACTCCAGTGGTAGTGGAAGCAGTAGTGGAAGCTCCAAAGGTGGAGGAAGTGGTGGCGGAGGTAAAACCGAAGAAAAAACGGAAGTACAAGAAGAAAAACCCTCCGACCAACAAGTAGAAGAAACTAAGACTGAGCAACAAAAGTCTCAGTCTAGTGGTACTGCGAAAGCAGCCAATAAAGCTAAAGCCGAAGTTGCTAAGCCCGCAATATTAGTAACTGGTGATTTAGTTGGTATTCAGACTAAGTCTGATGGAGCACAAGATGCAAGAGGTACTGCCTCCTTTACAAGAGTAAAAGGAGATGGTACTTCTTCTCTTGGGTTTTCAGCTGATTACATGCTTAATGCTAGAATCGGTAATATCTCGTGCGTACGCTCGTGGATAGGAGCAAATAAAAAAGGCAACAAACACATTAGTGTTGTATCAGATGGTCTAAGTCTGATGCCTAAATCAATATCAAATACACTCTTGTTTGTAAGAGTAAACTCAGTTAAGAACTTTACAGCACTTTACGGAGCAGCTGGAACCTATGGTAAGTTATTTGGAGAAGAGATGATTTCTACAATTGCTATAGGTGGATTTATGTACAAGGGAAAACTTACTAAGAATATAGATGCTACAATTATTGCAGCAGGAATCTATTCTCCCTACTCTAAATATTATACAGAGTCTTTATTTGAAGCTAAGCCTATTGTAATTCCTTTCTTTAACTTTACCTACAAAATGACCAAGACTTTTGGCTTAGGTATTACAGGAGGGGGAACTTACGTAGCAGGACAAGATATCCTAAACTTTCAAATCTTAATGGGAGCTAAGCTATTGATATGAGGTGGATCATTGTTTTACTCTTCTTTGTGAACTCACTGAGTGCACAATTCACTTACTCAGGATATATGTACAGTGCTAATGGAGGTGCTGCTATAAACGTTCCTGTGAAGCTTTATAAAAGAACAACAACTACTACAGGAAATAACTCTACTACAGTAAAGGTTTATAGAACTCATAATGGAACTGGTGCTACCACACAGTACTCTACTTATCCTTCTACGAGATCAGAAATGGATAGGTGTTTTAACACAAGTTACTCCCACACTAGTTTGTGGTCAACAACTACAATGTCAGGTAACTCTTCTTTAAATTTTGGAACTTATAGTACATTAACTTCTGCAGGTGCTAGTGTTCCTAGTAGTGGGGATTACTATGCTACAGAAGTAAGTTTTACTTTTACCCCTGCAGAAACTGGCACCTATTCTTTTGGTATGACTTCTGATGATGGATCAGATCTGTGGTTAGTAAATACAGGAAGTATTATTGAATACTATGGAGGTAAAGGAGTAGGTACTTACAAATACGGTAGTGTGAGTTTAACCGCAGGTACTTCTTATACGTTTATTGCACGCATGCAAGAATACTCTGGCGGAGATGGATTATATCTTATCTGGAGAAGACCTTCTCAATCTGCACATTCTTATCAATCCTCTGAAGTAGGGACAGTAACTACTACAACTTCTTCTTGGACTTTAGATGCTACAGCCTATACTAACTCTTCAGGATACTATGCTTTCTCTAGAACCACTACTGCAAGTACACAATGGTATATACAAGTAGATGTACCTACAAGAATTCAGGCTTACACTAGCACAGATATTCAAACAGTATCTAATATTATCTTAGGTAAGTCTACAGTCAATGGATTATCTTATCACAGATTTGATGTTAATGATGACGGAAGATTAAACATTGCAGACAAATACTATGTAGCTGCTAGGAAGTCAGGAAGATTTACTAGATGGAGGTTAGCCTCTGATGTAAGAATATTTACAGCTGCTCAGTACAATACAATCTCTTCTTCTACTGGTAATGTGCGTACTACATATCCAGGAGTAGCTACCTTCTCAACTTCTACTTTAACTAGTGGAGGAACTTTAAATCTATATCTAATAGCTCCTGGATACTCTGGAGCAGTAACTTACTAACATGAAAAAACTATTTATACTTTCCGCTTTAGTCATTATGATGACTTCTCTGAGTGCTCAATGCTACAAAGTTGACACTGTAACTTCAATTGCTTCTGTAACAGAGATAGGAGGAAGACCTATTATCTTCGGAGCACAGACAACTCTAGAAGAGATCGCTTCTTCAAAGTACCAATTATGTAATGAGGGCAGTCCTATTTCAGGAGAAATCAAATCCATTGCTATGCCTGAGCAACTCTTAAACATTGTAGGCTTACAGTTTCTTAAGCGTGAGTACATTGTAATTACACAGATCAATGTCAATGGAACTGTTGTAACAGGAGAAGCAAAGAAGATTGTCTATGTAAATGCAATGTTTGTTTCTGTAGAAGGGATTCCTCACAACAGAAAAGCTTACTCTAAGGCCTTGGAGAAGTCGTTTAAGAATGGATTTGAAAACTTGAAATAGGATAATATCCTTCTCAAATGAGAAGTTGTCTATTTTGACTTTCTATTCTAACTTATATTACAGCAGTTTTTAACCAAATAGCTCTCGGAGCTAAGTCTCTGTTCTGTCCACTTATTGCCTACGGTCTATTAGTTGTAGGTCAGAGCACTGTAAACTTCGTAAGAACATTTCGACACTATCGGAGAAACCTCTTTTCACCTCTGAGGGCTACTCATACTATCCGACTTCTAGCAGATTACTTTCTAATCCTCATCTGCGAACACTAAGAAGTGGTGTCAGTCTACAAATGTAATAGCATTTGTAGGTCAGAAGTCTGGTGTGTTGAAAATTTGTGGATTTTTTAGAGTCCTGCAGCCTGCTGACCCTTTAGATAATCAGTCTGTTGCATTGGAGGATCATCGTCTACAAGAGAGTCCATAGCCATTTCTATGTATTCCCACAACATTTCTTCTGTGTATCTCTTTCTGTAGGTAAAGTCTTTGAAGCCTTCGTACAAAGCATTTTTAAATCCTTCTATATCCCCTGCTATCTTAATCTCTTCGTCTTGCAAGGCTAAAAGGAATATGTCAAACACTTCCTGAGCTGTGGGTTTTTTAATCTTTTCCATCGACATAGCAGTGTTTTTAAGTAACACAAATATAAGTTTAAATCTTTTTTTGTCTATAGTGTTTGTCTAATACTTATAAACTGTGAAAATAATTATCTAGATTAAGAATTTGCTTAACACGTGTAATATAAAATGTTACACGTGTCTTTAGACTTAACATTTAACTTGACTTTTTTTGCTATAATGGTATATTTGTTTAAGTAAAAACAAACCAAACCAATGAAAGTAGCACGTAGATATGAAGAAGGAGTCAAGTTACATCAAGCATATATTGATGTATTACTTAGACTTGCAGGGTATAGATTGTCAGATCTATACACTAGTATATTAGCCCATAGTTCTTACTACGGTACTTTAGACAAGGAAGTAAAAGAAAGAATCGCAAGTGAGTTTAGCACATCAGTCCAAGTAATTTCTAACGGGATTACTAGACTAAGAAAAATGGGCATCTTAGAAAAAAACACAGTCAACAGAAGATTGTGTCCTACTAGCAAGCAAGATGTTACACTCACTTTGATTCTTTCTACAGGAGAAACTAAAAAGGTAGAACCCCAGTTGGAAGCTGCACAAGCATGAGAACTGTAAAGGATAAATACGACAACATCGAAATAAAAACCTACGCAGCTTACTCCGAGGTTGCTAAGGAAATGGATATGACTATAGACCAAGTAAGCACGGTCTACGAGTGGTATCTTAAAAAAACCATCGAAGAGATCAAAGAGCTACCCACAGTTAAAGTAAGATTGTCTGGATTAGGAGTTCTAGTATTTAATCCTAACAAGGCAATGAAGACTATAGCTACTAAACTTAAGTCTGAAACTTTGCTTACAGATTCTCCTAGAGAAGATCTTACAGCACTCAGAGGATATAATAACTACTACTTGCTAGAGAACTGGATTAAGTTATTTGAAGACAGATATGAAAGAGGAAAATCTAAAAAACTATACGCACCTGTAGTAGTTGATTACTTTGATAGAACTCTTATAACCTTAAAACAAAACCACAAAAAATTATATGAATCCTTACAAAGAGTACATGGCCCTGAGCCTGAAGGGTCTAAAGAATTTGAACAAAGTACTGGAGGGAGTGGCAACGAAGACAGCGAACCAATTCAAACTATTGAATAATGAAAAACAGAACATTATCGCAGAGCGAATGGATATTTGTCTCAAGTGTCCCTACAATTCAACAAACGCAGTATCTTCCCCTGAGTACTTACAACTCACGGGCGAACACTACAGCACTACCAGGTCAGAACTACACTGTTCGTTTTGTGGGTGTATCTGCACCTTCAAAACAGCATCTCTATCTTCGAATTGTGGAGTAGAGAGTTGGAACGCATCTAAACCAGATAAACAAATAGAACTATTATGGCACAAAGTAGAGTAAAGAAACTCACAATCAAGAATGGTTGTGACAAGAAACCAGGAAGTAAGTGTGGAGTACAGATTTACTTCTTGCCTGCTGACAAACCTTTAACACAGGTTTCTTCTAAAAAATAAGATTATGGAAAACCACCAAGCCCCTAGTCAGCAACCCTACGTATCTAAGACTTTACAGGATAACTTATTCGAGACGTTTAAGATTTTCTGGAAAGCAGGATACTCGTACGGAAAGACTGGAAGAGATGAAGACTTCTATGCACGTGTTCTTGAAGACATCATGAACATGAACCAGTCAGACTTCTTAAAAAAATACAACAATGGCAACTAAAAAACTATCCTATATATCAGCAGAACTTGAATGGGCAGAACAACGCTTAACTGAGTGGAGAGCATATATAGATAACAATCCTATCAATGGATTGAAAGACAGAATTGAATGGAAGCCTACAGCCAAAGGAGGAACAATGCCTATGGTTATTGCTAGCCAAGAATCACAAATCAAATCTCTTAGAGATACTATGAAAGAATACTTAGCTTTACTTGAAGTAGTAGATCGTCTTAGAGAGAAAGAAGAACAAAAAGCAGAAGCCCGTGGATCTCAAGAGATTAACGGTAAGATGAAACAATTTAGTTAATGATACATCCTAATCTAGATAGTCCTGAGTTCCTAATCAACGTAAGGAATTTCCCTGATACTGATTCAGAGGAATATACTGCGTTTTGGGAAAACGAGGATAAGAAGATTACAGAAGGTGTTACTATTAATGGATTTTACTTTTCTCCTTTCATTTATTGGCATTTAAACTATTGGTCTATTTATATAGACACTATAGTAGGTAAGCGTCAAGTTCGTAAACTAGATAAACCTCAACTTTGGGACACCTACCTAGCTGTAGATGAAACCATTCACAAGGCAGAGAATCACGAGGATGGAAAGAAAGGAGTTGTTATGGTAGGATCCAGACGTATCTCTAAATCTGTTTTGACTTCTTCTTATATGGCTCACAAAGCCATTACACAGAAGGGTTCTGATAACTTGATATCTGCACTTAACCAACCTGACTTAAAAGTAATTACAGATTACGTAGACTTAGGTATTCGTAATCTTCCTGACTACTTTAGATTTCCTCGTATTGAGGATGACTGGAAGAAGCAGGTTACTTTAGGTTTTAAAGATAAAAAGACCAACGCTCGTAATGAGTGGTCTAAATTCCACGTACGTAACTTTGATGAAGGCAACAATACGGAAGCAGCTGCTGGTCTTACTCTGTCTTCTTTTCTTTTGGAAGAAGGAGGAAAGGGTAAGATTCTTAGTTGCTTAGCGGCAACTACTCCGTGTTTCGATAGTCCTTATGGATGGCGTTGTTCTCCTTTTGTTATCGGAACTTCGGGAGACATGAGTAAAGCTGCTGACCTAGAAGAATTATTTAATAACCCAGAAGCTTACAACTTCCTACCTGTAGAGGCAAACGAAACAGGTAAGAGTTATGGATTGTTTATTCCAGGAACTAAATCTCTAAAAGTTCCAAAGGAAGAAAAATCTTTAGGACTTTATCTAGGCAAAGAAGAGGCTTCTGAGTTAGACTTAATTAAGATTTGGGTAGCAGACGAAGAGAAAGGTAAAGAACTTATCTTAAAGTCTAGAGAACAGATTAAAAAGTCTAGTGGATTAGAGACTTACTTAAAAGAAGTAATGTACTATCCCCTCACGCATGAGGAGTGTTTCTTAGAGTTATCTCAGAACATTTTCCCAGTAGATTTACTTCAAGAACAACTACAGAAGTTAACTGCCCAAGAGATTGTAGCAGACAACGTAGAACTCTACATGTCAGCAGACGGAACAGTACGTCACAAGTTTACCGAGAAAAAGGCTGTTACGAACTTCCCTGTTAAACCAACAGATAATATTGAGGGTTGTGTACAGATTTGGGAATATCCTCTGTCAGAAGCCCCCTATGGACTTTATACAGCAGGAACGGATCCATACAAACAGTCACAGGCACACTACTCAACTTCTTTGGGGTCTACTTACATTTATAAGCGAGTACATAATCTTAACGGAGAAGGCTGGCAGAATATGGTAGTAGCTTGTTATACAGGTCGTCCTAAGAAGATTGAAACCTGGTACGAGACTACTAAGATGCTTCTTAAGTATTACAATGCTAAGACTCTTTGTGAGAACATGGACTATGGTTTTATTCAGCACTGTGTAGATAAGCAAGAGTCTCCTAGAGTTTTAGAGAAGACACCTAAGTTTCTTAACGACATCCACCCTAACTCTACAGTTAATCGTGACTATGGAATTCACATGACCAAGGATATTAAAAACTATTTAATGTCGCTTATCATTGAGTACATCACAGAAGTAGTAGATATAGAAAGAGATGCTGATGGTAACACTATAAAAGAACGTCTAGGAGTTACTAGAATCTTAGATCCTATTCTAATTAAGGAATTAATTAAGTTCACACCTAAGTTAAACGTTGACCGAGTTATTTCATTTGGTCTTACTTTAGCTATGGCTAAGTCTTTAAACACTCAAGTAATTATTTCTGATGCAAGTCAAGATACTAGAATGCAAGCATACTTTAGAGAGAAGAAAGGCTCATCTCTTTTTCGTACAACTTCATCACCTTTCCGCTATTAACTAAAACTAAATAACAAATACAATGATTATTGAATCTCTCAAAGAGTACACTGATCCAGTCAATCACGCCTACTTTTATCCTGAGCAGTTTGTAAGCTTATCGGATAAAGAAAAGGAGAGCTGGATTAAGTCTACTATGGACTACTTTGCAAATATTGCATTTGCACAGTACAAGCAGAATATCACCTTTAGAAAAAACTATAGGTTGCTTAACGGAGAATTTAACTTCTCTGACTACACAAACATCCCTGAGATGCAGGAACTAATCAGTTACTTAAATGATGTACCTGATCAAGAGCCTGAAGTACCTCAGCACTTAAAGCACTATCCTATTGTTAACCCTCCTATCAATCAGTTGAAGGGAGAGTTAATTAACCGTCCTCACAAGTACAAGGTTAAAGCAGTAGATGACGAAGCTGTAAACGAGACTATTGATTTCCGTACAGAGTTAATTAAAGAACATTTTGTAAAGAAGTTAGAAGCTCAGTTAGAAGGTCAGCCTATTGATCCCGAACAAGAAGCTCAGATGCAACAAGAACTACAGAACAAAATTTTGGATTATACTTCTGTTGCAGAAGAGTGGGGTAACAAAACTTTAAATGCTCTTAAGTACCACTTTAACTTTAGAGAGAAGTCTCAGCAAGCTTTCTTAGATTTCTTGGTAACAGGTAAAGAGTTTCACCACTTCTACCCAGATAATTCTCGCTTAGGATTTACCTATAAGACAGAGAACCCATCTAACGTATGGTACTTAGCTAATCGTAATGCTCAGTACACATCTGACTGTTGGGCTTTAGGTTTGATTGAAGTTCTTTCTATGAGTGAAATCGTAGAGAGATATAATCTTACAGGAGAAGAAGTAGAGCATTTGAAGAATCGTTCTTTACAGAACTTAAGAAACAACGAATACTCTCCCTTAGCTCCAGCTTTGCCAGATCCTAACGATCCTTTGTGGCAGTTAACCTTCGAGAACGTAGGTGACTTTGCTAACGGAGGTATTGATCATAACGTATTCTCATTTAACTCTCAGCACTCTTACACAGTTGTTACTTCTTACTGGCAGTCTAAGAAACGTATCTTCAAACGTACCTACTTAGATGAGGAAGGATTCCAACAAGAGATGTTTGTATCTGAAGATTACAAGATGGATAAAACCTTAGGTGATATTACTCTTGAGGAACTTTGGATCAACGAATGGTGGAGAGGTATTAAGATTGGTGCAGACATCTACGTAAATGTAGAACCTTTAGAGTTTACTCAGAGTGCTCCTATTGTAGGTATTATTAATACCACTCGTAACACTCAAGGTAAGTCTTTGTTAGATCTTCTTAAACCCTATCAGGTTCTTTACAACATCTGTATGAATCAGTTGTGGGAATTGCTTGAGAAAGAGATCGGTGTTGTATTCTTGGGTGACTTGAAAGTAGTTCCTAAGAAAGACTCTCAGGATCCTATTGAGACAATGCTATGGAATGCTAAGAACAGAGGAACTCTTTTGATTGATACCTCAATCGAAAATACAGGAGGAGCTGTACAGTTCAACCAATTCTCTCGTCTTGATCTTACTCGTTCACAAGAGATTCAAGCACGTATTCAATTAGCTCAACAACTTCGCTTAGAAGCTTATGAGTTAGTAGGTCTTACTCGTCAACGTCTAGGTAACTCTCAAGCATCAGATACAGCTACTGCTGCTAACAATGCTTTGATTCAATCCTTTGCTCAAACAGAAACTTGGTTTGCTTGGCATGATAACATCTTACAGAAAGTTTATCAGACTATCTTGGATATGGCTCAGTACATCGAGTTACAGAAGCCTACTTCTACTTTAAACTACTTAAACTCTGAACTAGAGACTGTATTCTTACAGGTATCTAAGAATGAATTACTTCATGAGTTGTTTGTATTTGTTTCTTCTTATGCAGAAGACAAAGTTACTCTTGAACAGTTAAAGCAGTTGGCTCAACCTGCTATGCAGAATGGAGCAGAGCTTTCTGAGATGGTAGATTTGTTTACTGCTAATTCTGAAAGAAGCTTACGTAAGACTTTGTCTGATGTACAGAAACGTAAAGAGGCTATCCGTCAACAAGAACAAGCGCTTAAGCAACAGCAGTTGGAGCAACAACAAGCACAGTTTGAACAGAAGATGCAGATGGATGCAGCTCAGAAAGCAGAAGATGCTAGAAGAGATGACATGAATAAGCAGCTTGATCGTGAGAACAGACTGCAAGTAGTTCAACTCCAAGGTATTGCCAATGAAGGTTCTTACAACCCAGATGTAGATACTACAGGTCTCTTAATTGAACAGACTAAAATAGCTCAAGACATTTCTAAACAAACCTTTGAAAAGGTAACTAAGAATAAAGAGTTAAGTCTTAAAGAAAAAGAGCTAGCACTCAAGGAGAAAGACATAGATACTAAGCTTAAAATAGCACAAACAAATAAAAACAAGTACGATTCAGGCTCAAAAAAGAAATAAGAGATACAAATAAGTAATAGATTATAGCACTAAAGTAGGGGGTTTTTGAGCCTAAAAATCCCCTATTTTAACTTATTGTGCATATCGTAACCTAATTTATTAATCTCTTGTGTTAATTTTTTAAAATATTACTTTTGAATTAAACCAAACTAACCTTATGACAACCAATAGTCCATTAGAGAATTTAGAGTTCTTTGACAGTTTTTCCGTAGATGATCCACTAGATTTAGATACCACTACAGAAGATCCTAATGCCCACATTAAACCAGATATTTTAGGAGGAGAAGACTTTGATCCCCTAGAAGAAGATGAAAATCCTGAACCTATAAATCCTCCTAAAGCTCCAGCACCTGTTGAAGAAGAAGAGGAAGAAGAGGAAGAAGTAGATTTAGAAGGAGATGAAGACGAAGAAGATAATTACTTTGAAGTCTTTGGTAAGGGTCTTGCTAAAGCAGGAATGCTTAACGTAGAAGAAGGAGAAGAAATAGAGTGGAATGAGCAAACATTCTTAGCTAAGATGAACGAGACTATCGAAGATAGAGCTTGGAATCAATTAGAAGAACTTGCTACTGAAACTTACGGAGAAGCAGGAGTACAGATGATTGAAGATATCTTCATCAATAAAGTGCCTGTGCAAGAATACTTACAGATGTTCTCAAACGAACAAGTAGTCGAGAATGTAGACTTATCTGTAGAAGGAAACCAAGAAAGAGTTTTCCGTTTGTATTTAGCTAAGACAGGAATGGATGAAGATGAAATCGAAGATCAACTGAACTACGCTAGAGATAATGATCGCTTAGAAGCATACTCTCAAAAGTATCAAGTTAAATTGGTAGAGAAGATGCAACAGGAAAGAGCAGTACTTGCACAACAAAGTGAAGCTCGTGTACAAGCGATTAAACAGAAAGAAGAAGAAAGAGAACAACTCTACGCTGATGTATTAGATGGAGCAATTGCTTCAGGTGCTATTGAAGGGTATCCTATCAACGAGCAATCAGCTACAGAGTTATTTGACTTCGTTCTTTCGAGACCACACGTTCTTCCAAACGGTCAGCGTATCAGTGAGTTTGAATACAAACTTGCTAAGATGCGTCAAGAGGATCCTTCTAAGTTTTTAGCTGTAGCTAGATTAGTTCAAAATGATTTAGATCTAACTCCTGTAAAAAGAAAAGCTGTAACTGATGAGACCAATTCTCTATTCAATGATTTAAAGACCAAGAGTAAAAAGTCTGGTAAGACCTCAAAATCTAACGATGACTTATTTTCACGGTACTTCAAATAAAACATAAAAACAAAAATAATAAATTACTACTATGCCTAATCAAAGTATTCCAAGGGTTAACGGGAGAGTTATAGCTAACGCTCACATGACCAGCTCATTCTATTCTAAAAATGGTTTGGGTAAATTGACAGACAAGAACTTCGTTGAAACCATGCTGCGCACTAAGCCTGATCAGTATGACAAAATGATGATTCGCCTTTTCACCGACACTAAATTGTACAAGAACGACTTGTTGGATTTGGTAATGAAGACTGGTAAGCCTTTTATGGTTAACGATCCTAACGGAGTTTTCACCTACAAAATCAAGAAGCGTGCTGAGTTACCTAAGATCATTGTATCTACTGCTGCTACCTACCCAGGTCGTGATGGTTCTACTTTCGAATTGGTATTTGACAAGAACGTGTTTGTTGTTAACGACATTATCACCGGCCACCGCTATGAGCAAGAAACTCAAATTCAAATCGTTTCTGAAGGTGAAAAACACCAGAACGGTTTCAAGTACAAGTGTACTGCAGTAGGTGCTTCTTCTAGCGACTACGTAGCTGCTACTTTCTTGGCTGTAGGTGTTGAGTACTTCAAGATCGGTAACGTATTGGGTGAGTACACCACTTCATTCTCTAGCTTGGGATTGTTCGATGGTAACTTAGAAGTTATGGCTGATGTATTGCAACAGTATGGTGTTGAACACACTATCACTGACTGGGCTGATGCAACCAAATTGGGTATGCAGACAGACGCTTCAGGCAATCCTATGGACATCACTTACTACTCTGTAAGCGATCCTATGGCTGAAGGTGAGAAAACCAAAATCGTTGGTTGGGAGCCTACAGTATCTCGTTTGCTCCGTATGGAGATGATGCGCATGAAAGCTAACACTTTGATGTGGGGTCGTCAAGGTAACGGTAAAGATGAAAAAGGTCGTCCTACTCGTGCTAAGCAAGGCTTATGGCAGCAATTGCACTTGGGTAACGTTATCTACTACGATCGTGGTCAGTTCTCTTTGAACTTGATTCGTACTGCTATCGGTGACTTGTTCTACAACCGTGTGTTGTTGAAAGACCGTAGCGTGAAGATCTACACCAACCGTTCTGGTATGGAGTTGGCTTCTACTGCTATCCGCAAAGACTTCAACGGTCAGAACTTCATGGTATCTGCTGATAAGTTCTTGGATGGTAAAGATCGTACTAAGCAAGGTTATGCTTTCCAATTCGATCACTTTATGACTACTGAGACTGGTCCAGTTGAATTCGTAGAATTAGAGCAATTGAATGAGCATGCTACTTTCTTGGAGTTGGGTCCTAACAAGAAGACTCCTCCAATCTTCATCATCTTGGATGTAAGTGGTCAAGATGACGCAGGTATCCGTGAGGTAAAATTGTCTACTCGTCCTAACATGTACTATCAGTACATTGCAGGTTCAGTAGGATTCGGTGCTCAACAGACATCAATCGCTAGCAAAGATCCTTATTCTACCTACATCATGAAAGACTTCGCAGGTATCTTCTTGGAAGATCCTACCAAGACTGTGATCATTAAAGAATTCCCTCGCATCTAATTGCGAATCTATGACGGAGGGGGTTTAATAGCCCCCTCCTAAATAGATAAAGTTAGAACCAAAAATTAAACCAAACCAAAAATGAGTAAAGAAATAGCACAGGGAGTGCGAATTATTCGTCCCTACAAAAGACAACCTTCTAGCATGCGCACATTAGAAGGATCATTGTACCAGAATGGATATAACTTCATTCCAGGAACAGTAAGAAAGTTTTTCCCACGAGTTGATTCACGTGGAGTAATTAGAACAGGATTAGATGAGAACTCTCCGAAGTTCCGTGGAATCTTGGACACAAAAGCTAGAGAGCAAGAGATGCAGAGAGTTAAGCAACTTAGAGAATACTATGAGTCGCTTCTTGATGAATCATTACTGCCTGCTAGTACGTTCTATGACGAAATTAAAGAAAACGGATATACCCTAGAAGACGGAGACAACGTCTTCAATATGGAGAATCCTAGAGAAGCAATTAACTTTTATTGGTTAATGGAAACCGAAATGGTTGCTCACTCTATGGATGATATAGAAAGTGGTAAGATAGATACAGCTATTGTAAAGTTCTACGTTTACAATGGTGATGTAGAAACTAAGACTACTTTTGAACGTAAGAAGCGCATTAACAGTGCAATTGCATCTTTAGATAAGATGACTGCAACTAAGCGTAAGAAGGTTCAAAAGCTTATTGGCTTAGGATTACCGATGGATGCTACAGAAGAAGAAGTTTACAATGCAGTAGATGAGTTCTTACGTACACCAGCATCAGCTCTTGATCGAGATCCTATTGATCAGTTTAACAAGATTATGTCATACAGTGACGACTTGTTAGATGTGAAGGCTCTTGTAAAAGATCTAGTAGATAAAAACATCATTAGAATTAAAGGTTCTATTGTATACGAAGGAGAGCATGTATGGGCTAAGTCAATCGAAGAGTTTGAATTGTTCCTTGCAGATCCTAAGAATACAGAAGAGTATACATCCTTTAAGGATAAGTTGAAAAACAAAGCACGAATTGACGCTCTATAAAAACTAAATATATAACATGATCCCTGTTGAGGAACTCATCTATGAGTTTAAACTAACTTTAAATAAAATCAATCGTCAGGATAATATAGATATCCCGATTGAAGATATTATAGTTTACCTCAACAAGGCTCAGGTTAGTTGGATTAAAACTAAACTTAATCCTAACAATATTTATAAAGTAGGCTACGATTCTATCAGAAAGCGTATTGATGATCTCCAGATATTGAAGACCAGCAATGTGCCTCTGAATCCCGTAAAAACAAATGATCTTTTTCACGTTGGCTATGATTGTCCTCTGAAAGACGCAGCAAACTATATGTTCTATATTTCGTCTTACGCAATAGCAAAGAATGGAACCTGTTCTGAGCCCATTACTATAGACTTAGTTAGACATGGAGAACTTACTACTAAGTACCTTGACAACAATTACAGCCCTTCGTTTGAGTGGAGAACAACTTTAGCCACACTGGGGAATGATAACTTGACAGTCTACACTGATAGTAAGTTTAAGATCGAAAAAGTGTTTGTAACATACTTACGTTATCCCTTAGATATAGATGTAGAGGGCTACGTTAAGTTTGATGGAACAAACTCTAAGAATCAAAACTCAGAACTCCCTGAGTATGCTCAGTCAGACTTAGTCGACTTAGCTGTTAAGTTCGCTGCTCAATCAACTGATAATCAAGCACAAGCTGTGTTTGCTGAAGATCGTTTAAACAAAAACTCTGAATAATATATAAAACTATGAATCACAAGATCACACAAATCTTCGTACCTAGCGCTATCTCTAACGCTACTAGTACTTTTGCAATGGCTGCAAAATCACTTGCTGCCTTTGATGCTGATGGTAACACTAACTTAGGTGCTACCCCTTCTACTCCTGATGCTTTCAAATTGGTTTTTGGAACTGGTACTAACAATAAATATGGTACTTTCAAAACTGGTGTTATCAAGCAAAAGAACATTTTGTCTGTAACCAAGACTAGTCCTGATTTGAGCGTAACTCAACAGGTTTCTTACTTAGGTTGGGACGAAGCTTCTGCTGCTACTCCTGTTTTCAAATGTGACGAAGAATACGTTGTTACTTTGAAAATTGACGAGTACTGGAGCAAAGGCATTTACCAGCCAATGATTCAAGAGTCTGTAGTTGTTAAAACTGCATGCTGCTCTGAATGTGGTGGTGACTGCGATGCTTTGTCTGCTTCTACCTACATGACTGCTATCGTTACTAAGATCAATGCTTCTCCTTTGTTGAGCAAGTATGTTGTTGCTTCTTTGGTATCTAGCGGATCTAACTACGGTGTTAAATTGGTAGGTAAGGCTTTGGATGAATTCGGTAACGCTTGTGTTCCTGATGCAGTTCCTTACGTATTCAACTTGGTACGTTTCAAAGCTCACGTTCATGAAGGTCCTTACAACACTCAAGATTTCGATATCGAAAATTCTTGTGCTGCTTGGACTATCACCTATGCAACTCCTGTTAAATACCCTATCGGTGTTAAGGCTGCTATGGCTGAAATGGAGCGTCACTACTTCACTAACAACTTGCCTGCTGTTGCTGAAGCTCGCTACTACTGGAATCCTATCTACAACGAAGATGTAAATGGTTTCTTCTACGTACCTACATACACTGCTGCTTCTGGTTTCACTATGTATGAAATCACTTACTTAGAAGATTCTGCAGTAGGTTTCGAAAAGAAAACCCAGAACACTCACTCTGTAATCATCTTGGTTGAGACTGGTAGTGCAAATGCTGCTGCTATTGAAATTTTCATCAATAACTTGTTCAGCAACCAAACTACTGTGAACTCTTACACTACTACTGAGCGTGATGCCTTAACTGGTGTAGCTGTAGGTACTGTTATCTACAACACTACCACACAGGTATTCAACGTTTGGGATGGTTCTGCTTGGGACGTTACTGTCTAACTAATTTAGAATATAGTAGGGGATTAACCTCCCCTACTTTTTCTTACCTATTAACTTAAAACAAAATGAAAGATATTAATCTCAAACCTGGAACATTTAGTGAAACCTTGGAAAATGCTTCTGGCAAAGGTCCTGGGAAATCACTTGTAAAATTTATCTTGGGAGTTTTATCTAGCAACTCAACTTGCTGCGATAAGACTTTTGCTTATGGTAAAGTTAACAACTCTACTATTACTCTTCTTTCTTACAGTACCACAGAATTAGGTGCTTTGACTGGAATGACTGAAGGAACTTTAGCTTACGATACTACCTTGAACAAAGTTCATGTGTATAACGGATCTGCTTGGGTAGCTCTCCACTAATCTCTAAATAAATGGGGGAGATAACACTCCCCCTTTTTTAAAAAACTATGAACGTACAACTTAACTTAGAAGCACTTAAAGCAAAGGATTGCTCTTACTTGTCTATCCTTGATACATCAGTATACCCATTAGCTCCTGATACTGCAGAGATTTCTATCTCAGTACCTGGCTATGATAATCCTTTTACTTTCAATTACACTATTGGCGAAGTAAACATATTCAACTCTTATAACTTTGGATTCACTACTTCTTCTACCAGTGGCTTTACTGCTTTACCTGATGGCGTTTATACTTTAACTATTACCACTTGTCCTGATACTGGTATCAACACTCGCTACCACTTGAGGACTTGTAAGATTGATTGTCGTCTTGGAGTACAGTGGGCTAAGTATGTAGACTGCTGTGATGACGAGAAGACTCTTATTTACTTGGACAAAATTGAGTTTTTGCTTAAGGGTGCTGAAGCACATGCTGATTTATGCAACCCTGCAAAAGCTACTGAATTATATAGAAAAGCCGATGACTTACTCAGAAGACTTGAGTCTGACTGTTAAGAAGAAACTTGCTCATGCTGCTTACAAAGAGTTACAGCATATGAAGTACTTAACAAAACCCTATTATAAAAAGTCTAAAGCATTAGCACGCTTCTTGAAGTATGCTGAATGCATAGACTGCGATACAAAAGCAACTCTGAAAATTAAACTTTAAAACAATGACTAACTGCTGCCCTAATAACAACTGCGTAGAAATCGTTCCTTCTGGGTGCGTAAAGTATACAGGTACTCCTACTCCAGGAGGTCTGATTGATTCTTTTTCTTCTTGTGACCATCCTTATTTAAATGACTTACTTAAGTTATTAGATGATAAAGTAGTTAATATAGATACTCGTGTAGGATTAAATAAAACTGCATTTGATGCAGCTAACACTGCATGTGGAACTACTTCAGTAATTTCGACAGTAGGCCTTACAGTAACAGATGATAAATATTATTCTGCTGAGGTAGTACTTAAACTTGTAGGAGTTATTTGTGAGTTGCGTTCTCGTTTAAACTATTTGTCTGCAGAAAACATCAATACTAATAACGGAAACTTACATTGGGAAGATCTTCCATTAAGTCCTGATTTTCTTGCTTATATAAGAACTAAATGCTTAGGAGATGATCCTTGTGGTACTGGAGTACCTACTACCCTTGGAGGAGTTCTTAGAGCTATCATTAATAAACTTTGTACTTGCTGCCCATAACTATGTCTACTTGTCTTGATTGTTTCGGAACACATATATCAACTACACCTTGCACTTCTGTAGGATGTTTGTCAACTAACTACGCTAAATGTATTACCTATTCTGGGTTGCCTTTAGCTTGCGGCACAGGAGCTATTTCAACTGTAAGTAAAGCAGGTTTAGCTTTAAGTCCTACAGTTATTACCGAATACACTGTATCTCCTACAGGAGGATCAGGTTCGGGTGCATCTGTTAAAGTTACTCGTACTCCAGGTTCTAATGTTTATACAGTTACTTTACTCAACGGTGGGTCTGGATACACAGTAGGAAACTTCTTAACTGTGTTAGGAACTTCATTAGGTGGAGCTACTCCTGCAAATGATTTGACTTTGCAAGTAACTACTCTTGCAGCTATCATTGCAACAGGAACTGACTTAGATGTAGTTGTATCTAATCTTCACCAACGTATCTGTAACTTAACAGCTTCTGGCTTAGATTACTCAGCATATAGCTATGGTTGCTTACGTTTAGGCGGTAACTTAGATAGTATTGGTACGCCTATTACTAGTGCTCAAGGATTTGTAGAATCAGTTGCTGCAGCTCTTTGTTCTGTAGACAATAGAGTAGTTGCTTTAGAAGTTCCTACTTTTACTGCACCTGGTTGTATTTCTGTAACTTCTGGCGTATCTACTTTAAGTCAAATCTTAACTGCTTACGGATCTAAGATCTGTACTATCAATACTAATGTAGATATGACAGGTGTATTGGGTAATCCTTGTATAGCTTATTCTTTCACTACTAAGCCTACTACTGCTGTAGTTTCAGATTACTTTAACTGGATTACAACTAATATGTGTGGTATGTACGGTGATCTACAAGGCGACTTGGTTACTGTAGGTGCAACTGTAGATAGTTTGAAAGCATACATTGCAGGTGTAGGATCTATTCCTACTTCAATTAATACTTCTTGCATTTCTGGAGGTTCTGCTACTAGTACTTTGAGTGCAGCTGCTATCTTGTTTACAAGTCAGATTTGTGCAATTAATACTGCTTTAGCTTCTATCCCAGCTACAAACTATGCTTTGACTTGGGCTACCAACTTTGGTTCTACTGCATACTATGGTTATACTTTTAACTACACCAACACTTCTACTACTTTACAAACTCAATTAAATAGAATAGTAGATACTTTAGGTAGATTAAAACTTAAGTTGAATCCAGCACACTTTACTGCTACTAGTGATTCAGATGGTTTGAATATATCTTTAGTTAGTACTGGTGGATCAACTACTCCAAGTTTTGTAAACTTAACTGCAGGAACTTTAACTAATGCAGTTGTAGTTTCTTCTGCTAGATTCCCTATCGGTAGTTTGCCTAAACTCCAGAAGTATGGTAACGTAGTTACAATCATTGGAAGCTTAGCTGTAAATGCTACAGGTTCATTTACTTGGACTCACGGTCAATCTTTAACAATCGCAAACATTCCTGCAGGATATGCTCCTCTTTATACTCAAGTCTTTAGTGTTCTTATTCTTAAGTATGCAACAACTTCTGGTACTCCTTCAACCGCAGTTTATCAAGGTGCATGCTATATGAACGGTACAGACTTAGTAGTAGAGTTAAACAATCCCGCAGCTTCAGTGACTTTATCTGGTACAGAGTCTTTAGAGATTTTTGTAGGAGGTAATTCATACGCAGTATAATAAAAATCTTGGCAGGGTTTTTTTGGTTGGTTTTCCTGTCATCTTGCTAGTAGGAGCCTGCGAAAGTGGGCTCTTCTAGTTCTTAAATAAACACTTGACTTAAAGTTAAAATTAATTTATATTTGTAATAAGCCTTAAATTAACCCAAACTATATACTAATGTATACTAACTCAGACTTAATCGCTAGGGTAAAGAGCGCTAACAAGTTCATCAGTGATGATGATATGATTAGTGACCGCTATATTTACGGCTTATTAAAAACTAAAGCGTCTACACTATTACGTAGAGAAATCAACTTACGAAGACTTCTTACTTCAGATAATGTGTATCAAGCATATGAGTGTTTACATTTAATTGAGGCTCCTGGTTCTGAATGTGATCTTAACTGTCCTATACGTAGAAGCAAAAACAAACTACCAAAGATAGATGAGGGGTTGTATTCGTACTTTATTCAGGGGGTGTTCAACACTTCTAACTCGCAGGAACTTTTTCCTACTACTATTAGAGATTTTATTAATCATAATTCTTTACGTTTTAAGACCCCTAAAAAGTACTATACTATCCGCAATGGATATCTTTACGTTTTAGATCCAGATGTAGAGTGTGTGAATATGTACGCTTACTTTACTGAGTCTATCGAAGATCTTGATGGTACACAGTGTATGAGTATGTATGATAAACAATTTAAGTTTCCTGGCTACTTGCTAGATACTTTGATTGAAATGTGTAATCAGTCTTTAATCAACTATCATAAGTTGCCTTACGAGACTGAGGACAACAACAGGGATGAACCCAACTAATTATGTCGAAAGACTTTATAAAACCAAACCCAAGAAAACAAGTTAGGAAAAAAGAGAAAGATACAACTTCGGATACGAACTATCTTTCCCTTAGAGCCTATCATCTGTTCTTAAAAGAAACTAAACGCAAAGACATTACCTATAAGCAGTTTTGTGGCATTCCTAAAAAGATTCACATTAAACTTATAGAGAGGTTATTACGTGGAAGATACTCACTGCGGTTTCCAAACTTCGGATCAATTAAAATTGTAAAGACTGAAAATGCGATTAAAGAAGGTAAACATACAATTATTAACTGGAAGCTCTACAATGAAACTGGCATCAAAGTGCCTTATAGAAATTCACATACCGATGGTGCAGTCTATAAATTTCATTTGTATCCATATTCTAAACGAATAGTTGAGTTTGGTTTCTACGATCTAAGAATGTCTAACAGACATAAGACAGCCTTAGCTCAAGCAATCAAAGACAACAAACTAAATATAAGGTAAACTAAAATAAAATGAAATACGATAACACTAACTTTATTTCCTCTGAGCCTTTAGTTGCTGAAGTAAAGCAAGAGCTCAAGTCGTACTTTGAAGCTGGTGCTATCAGTGAGGTTCTTATTCCTACTTTCATTGATCAGGCTTTACGCAAACTTCGTGTAATGGTATTGAAGCCTGAAGAAGCCGTACTTACTTTCTCTAATTATAAATCTGAATTACCCTGTGACTTTTCTTTGTTAGACTATGCTTTGATTTACGAAGCAGATGTACAATGGACTTCAGGTGTTAATTCTATGCAGGGATACTGGTGGCAGAATCTAGAATGTACTGGAGGTTGTGATGCAGGAGACTGTGTCAAGCAAGAAAACTATTACGAGACTATCAGTGTACCTACACCCGGTTTTAAGATTACTATGCAACACCCTAAGATGCTTAGAGTGTATCATGGTTCTAAGACTATGTGTATTGAGGGTTGTGAAAACCTCAATGTGTCGTCAGCTGATGTATTACAAATTTATCCAAATAAAACAGTTAGTGCAACGTTTGAAACAGGTTGTGTTTTCCTTAGATATTACTCACGTCCAATGGACGATGATAACATACCTATGGTGCCAGAAATTCTTGAGGTTGAAGAGTATGTCAAGTCTTATCTTAAGTTTAAATTTTTTGAGCAGCTTTGGCATTCAGTAGTAGACGAAAGTCAACGTCAAGTAGAGTCTAAGTTTCAGTACTACAGACAAGATCAATTAAATAAGTTACAGGCTGCTAATGGTTACTTGTTAACCTACACTAAACAGCAGATGGCTGATAACGTAGTCCGTACTAAAAATCGCTTCACTAAGTTCCATATCTCTTAAGTTTAATGGATAACAAGATCAATCAGAATGTAGCAGGTTTAAACCTTGATTCGGTTAATTACCAGATCAAGGAGAACATGATTACGTTTGCTCTAAACGCAAACATTCAGTCTCATGATGGTAACTCTACCACATACACTAATGAACCTTCTAACCAAATCTGTTATGACTTTACAACTAGTTATCCTGGCTATAGAATAGTAGGCACACTTAATATTACAGAACAATCTAAGTTAATTGTATTCCTGGCTCATCCTGATGGACGTTCCTTAATAGGTGAGATAACTAACTTAAGTAAAGATTGTACTAGTCTTATAGAAACAGAAAAAGATTGTGGATGTATTTCTGGAACTGTTGTTACAAACGTAGTTACAGAAGATAGTTCTTGTTGTTTGTTTACTCCTTTAGTAGTCGACAACTGTTGTGACTGTACAGACTGCTATAGATATGATGTACAGGCTACAGACAACCAACCTTTTACAGTTGTATTTGTAGACTGTAATGGAGTAGAGACAAGTGAGACGTTTCCTTCAGGAATAGGAACTTTTAAAGCAAAACGAAATAGGTTTATTTTACCTGTTAATGTAGAGATTTTATATTCAGTTTTAGACTCTCAAGGAATATGTATTCCTAAAAGTGCTCCTTGTTGTTTGGGTTTATCTCCAGACTTTCCTGTATACTCAGAATACAGAATAGATAACTGTGAGACTAAGGTTTACTTTATTGCTCGTAATATACAACCTCGTTATTTCTCATTAGAAGAACCTTATGGCAGAGATCAATGTGGAGATGCCATTGACTGTATTACAGACTCTTGTGAACGCTTAAAACTATTTCCAGACTTCTGCCAACCTGATATCTATCCTACTGCGGTAGACTCAGGAGGAACTTTAAAAGGTGGAGTATATTCTTTCTCTCTTGCTTACGCAGATGAGAATGGTAAAGAACTTACAGACTACGTAGATTTCTCTAACCCGATTCCAATCTTTGAGAGGGCTATTACTGAACAGACTGAATACGAAACCTCTCAGTCTATTAGAGTTTCTATAGATCACAGTACAGCAATCTTTGATTACTTTAACTTAGTTGTAGCTGAGAACATTAACGAAGTAACTACATACCAGTTGGTAGGTACTTATAGAGTCAACCAATCTACCTACAGAGATTCTTTGGTTTATACAGGAGATTACTCTTCTACTTTCTCTTCTATTGTTCCTTTGATTCGTAGTCCTCACTACGAGACTGCTGAGATTATTGAAAAGCAGAATGACATTCTGATGTTAGCTGACTTAGTAGAAACTCCTAAATACAACTTCCAACTATTAGCAAACCAGATTAAACTTCGTTGGGAAACAGTTAAGATGCCTGTAGATAATAAGTTTGACTTCTCTAATCCAGAGATTGCTTATTTCTTCCGCACTTATCAAAGAGATGAAGTTTATCCTTTTGGTATTAAGTTTAAACTAAAGAACGGAAAGTATACAGATGTATTCCACATTCCTGGTAGAGAAGTATTTGTAAACTCTAACGAAGAAGAATTACTTTACTCTTCTAGTAATCCTGATGCTTTTGGTACATCTAATGATTGCATTGTAACTACAGCACAACCTAGATGGAAAGTTTACAACACAGCTACTACAGGACTTACTCCTCCAAACAATACTCCTTCTTTGCAGGAAGTTCAATACTCTTGTAAGATTACTGTTGAAACATCTGGAGAGTTTGCTTACTGGGAGTCCACTGAAACTTACCCTTGTTATGAGGATGTTTGGGGAACCTTAGCAGGTAAAGCTATACGTCACCACAAGTTTCCTGAGAATGCTAAGTCTCACATCCACGCAGATGGAGATGACTTTATTTATCCTATTGGAGTACGTATTTGGAATGAGTCTTTATTCGAAGGCATACTAGACCAAGAAACTGTATACGATCCCTTAAACACTTACGGTAATCACCAGATTCCTGTGAAGGAACTTATCTGTGGTTACGAATTGGTAAGAGGTAATCGTGTAAATAACAAATCAGTTGTTGCTAAGGGACTTATCTATGACGTAGGAACTTTTATAAATGCTAAAACTCAAAAGTCTTACTACTATCCTAACTACCCCTATAACTCTTTAGAGGATGATCCATACATTAAATCTACTCCTGATTGGTATAATAAAGCAGATAGAGGCATTGAGGAGGATCAGTACGGAATGGAATTGCATAAAGGATTCGATACAATTGGGTCTCGTTATACATTCCACTCCCCTGACACACACTTCCAGTATCCTAAGATTGGTACAGAACTTAAACTAGAAACTGTAGAATACGGTAAAGTACAAGGACACTTTGTTCCTGTATTAGATCACCCTAAACATAAGTTTTTAACCTTAGCTGATTATAGTACTGCTGCAACACTCGCTAATGCATTAGCTCTGGCATTTGAAAGTGATACAGCCGTAGATACTACCGTTCCACCTCCTCCTGGAGTAAGTACAACTGTTAGTAATAAATCTAAAACAGATGCACTTTCTATTATAACTAACAACCAAGCGTTTATAGACTTAATAGAAAAGTTAATTCCTTTAGCAAACTTTGCTTATCAGTTTAACTCTGTTGGGGAATATAAAAGATTCTTACCGATTACTACAGTAGGTAATAGAAGAAGATTCTTAGACATTGGACTTTACGCTAATGATAAGATTGTAGAACTGAATGATGACAAACCTATTCATAACAGATTAAGAGAGACTTCTGTTTATCTTAAGACAAACGGATCTTTCTCTACAGAATATGCAAGTATCATAGATAATAGTCGCTATACTATTGGACAAAAAAACTTAGCAAAGGATCCAGAGCAGATAGTAGAATCTGATACTAGAGCTTACTATGCTTCTATCAAGAGAGATTTTCCAAATCAGTATGGACAGATAGAAAACATTAGATACGTTTCTACTGGATATTCTTGTTCTGTATACACAGATATCTCAGGAACACTTAAGATTAAAACTAAGTACTATCCTGCATTCGGTGGAGACACTTACATTAATAAGTTTGCACTTAAGCGTAAGCACTCTTTCTTTACTCGTAACTTAGCTAACTTACCAGCTAAAGTAGATAATGTTCCTTTTGATTATTGGCTGTATCCTAACTTAGGATATCCTACTTACTACATTGGAGAGTCTCCTGAAGATTTAAGTTCAGCAGCAACCGAAGCTTTAATAGCTGGGGTTGCAGCAGCTGCGGCTGCGGCATTAGCTGCAGGAGTTGTTACAGGAGCTTTAGTAGCAGGCGGTGTTTTAAATGCTGCTCTTACAGGAGTATTAGCTTCAATCTACAGTTTGTTTGTAAAGAAGAATAACTTAGATGCAGATCCTCAACCTTTCTTCTATCAGAAAGGATTTTTCTACACAGCTTCTTATGGTATTCCAGTATTCTATGTAGAGTCTGACATTAACGTAGACTTACGTCATGGAAGAAATGAATTAGAAGAAAACTTCTATCCTAACGTAGGAGATGGTATTCCTGATGACTGGTTGCATGAAGTAAACGTACCTATCAAGTTTGATAATTTTTATAGTTACAATGCTACTTACTCTGCACAGAACTTAAGTCCTAACTTTCCATATAGATTAAAGTACCCTAAATTAGAGTGTTTGTCTATTCACCATAATCGTGTAATTTACTCTGATCCTGCAAACTCCTCTAACTATCTTTCAGATGCTTGGAGAGTATTCCGTCCAGGTAATTTCTATGACTTCCCTAAGCAAGGAGGACGCTTAATAGATCTAAATGCAGGAGAGAACGAAAGAGTATATGCTAGGTTTGAAAATACTACTAAGGTTTACAACTCTCGTATTACTTTAAGTACTACTTCTCCTTATCAGTTGGAGATTGGTAATGCAGAGATGTTCAAACAAAAACCTGTAGAACTTTCTAAAACAGATCTAGGTTACATAGGAACTCAACACAAAGCTTACGTTAAGTGTGAGTATGGAACATTCTGGGTAGATGCTAAACGTGGGCATATTTATCAGTTAACAAGTGAAGGCTTTAACGAGATTAAGACTGAAAATAACTTTAACTGGTTTAAGCAAAACCTACCCTTCCAGATTCTTAAAGACATTCCTAATGCAGACATTGACAATCCTCCTATTGGATTAGGTATTGTAATGGGATGGGATGAAAGATACGAGAGAGTATTTATTACTAAGTTAGACTATAGAGTTAAGCCTGAGTACAGACCTGGTAACTCATCATTTATCAAATACATTACAGACACATCTGATAGCAACTATCGTAAGTATGTTTTGGATAGTGGAAGTATTGAAGTAGAGATTACTTTTGGTGATCCAGCATTCTTCGAGAATAAGTCTTGGACAGTAGCTTACTCACCTAAGTTGAAAAACTTTATTTCTTTCTATTCTTTCCTTCCTAACTTCTTTGTTCCCCAATTAGGGCACTTCCAAACTATAATCAATACTTCTACAGGAGCATCTACTTGGAATCATAACTTATCTCTTTACAGTTATCAGACTTATTACAATATACTCTATCCTTATATAATCGAGTATAATGTAAACTCTTTCCCACAAGTATCTACAATCAACTCTGTTACTTTGATGCAGGACATTCAAGAGTACTATTCTGATTACGAGTACTATTCTTTGTCTACTGCTAACAAGAAGAACTTAGCAAACTTTACTAAGGCTATCATCTACAACAAAGAACAGTCTTCTGGTATCATTAAGTTGATTCCTGAAGAGTTTGGTAACACAAGACAGAAGATTACCTATCCTAGAATGACAGCAACAGGCATAGAAGCTCTTATCTCTCGTAGAGAACACTTGTATACCTTTAATGGATTTTGGAACGTTGCAGCTCAAGGAAATGGTCAACCTCTATGGTCGACTCAGTGGAGTGACTTAGTTACTCAGTACCCTATAGACAAAGTACCTAATACTAAGAGTGTAAGACCTGTGTCTGTATCTTATCAGAAGTCTAAGATTAAGTCTGACTTTGCTAAAGTCAGACTGATTCAGGATCAATACTCTAGATTTAAGTTTATTAACACCATTCAAATAACCCAAACCAACCCATAATATCATGAAAGAAAAAGAACTCTTTACAACAGTTAAACCCGAAATAGTACTGGGACAGTTATTTCAGTCTAGGGACATCATTCACTTAGCTCACTTACAAACAACTTCGTTTAGTGAGCACAAAGCTTTAGACGGTTACTACTCAGAAGTAATTGGTCTATTAGATGATTTAGTAGAAGCATACTTCGGAACTATTGGAAAACGCTTAAACTTTAAAATTCCTGGATCAGAGTATATGAATGCTAAAGCTCATCTTACTTACATGAAAGATTATGTAATGAAGCATCGTAACGTATTTGGAAACGAAAACACCCACCTACAAAACATCGTAGATGAGATCATTGCTTTGATTACTTCTACCTTATATCAATTGACACTAAACTAAATAACTATATGAACCGTTTAAAGAAATCTTACTCTACTTGCATGAGTTGCGGAGGTAAGAAAATGAAATCAGGAGGTAACTGGATCAAGAGTGCTATTAAAAAGCCAGGATCTTTTACTGCACAAGCTAAGAATGCTGGTATGTCTGTACCTGCATTCCGTAATAAAGTACTTAGCAATAAGAACGCTTACTCTGCTACTACTGTAAAGAGAGCGAACCTAGCTAAGACTCTTGCAGGAATGCGTAAAGGAGAAGATGGTATGATTACACGTAAAGGAACAAAGGATGTAATAAAGTATGCTTCACGTGTAGAGCCTAGAGGTATTACTACTGAGTCTTCTATGGGTATGCCTGTTGCTCCTACTCCAATTGAAAGTCCAGCAAACTGGTATAACGAAAGTACTTGGGATAAAGCACAAGCTGAAAATGCAGCTCGTCCTGTAGCTAATACTCCAGTATCTTCAGATAATCCTTCTCCGTTAGTTAAAGGAGGAACAGAAAAAGTTAGAGCATACCAAGAAATGCTTCGTAGTTATGGCTACGATATTAAAGCAGATGGTGCTTGGGGTCCTAAAACACAAGCCGCATACGAATCTTATATTAAAGCAAAGGCTTCAGGTACAGCTAAACCTGCAGCTGTGACTCCTGCTAAAACAACTAGTAAAGCTTCTTCTGAGACTTGGAACTATACTCCAGAACAGTGGGATAAATCTATGGCAGAAAACAAAGCAAGAGAAGCAGCACAGAGTATGAAGTCGTTTAACACAACTGTAAATACTGTTGTTGAGCCTGCATACGTTAATAAAGCAATTAGTAACTCAGGTAAGTATAAGGCATCTAAAGCAGCTAATGCTAAAAAGTACGTAATGAATAAACTTGACAAGTTTAATAAAAAGCCATAATGTTTGTCCCAGGAGTAAATGGTTCTGTAATTCCTAGTGTGTCCTCAGGCTCTAAGCTTAAGAGTGCATATAAGAATTCCAAAAAACGTAAGATGCCTAATGGGGGATGGGCTAACTGGACTCCTAATACAGGAAAGCCTTACTTAAGAACTAGTCCTGCAGGTAATGCTGGTTACTCTGATAATACTAAAGTAATTACTCAAAATACAAACGTTACTGCAGCTAATAGAAAAGCAGCAGAAGCTGCAGAGTACGCTAAACGTGTGGGTAGTATTAGTCAGGGTAAAGTTAAATCAAATTATGAGAAAGCGAAGGAAGCTACTTCTTTTGTAGCTCAAGCAGAGCAACGTAATGGTTCTGCATCCCCATTAGACTATGTATTAGATGTTGTAAATCCTGTCAATTATGTTACTAATGCTATTGATTTAGTCGGTAATACAGGATCTGCGGTTGTTAATGCTTCTCAAGGCAATTTTGCACAAGCAGGTAGTGATTTATTAGGTGCAGGATTAAATGCACTTGACGTTGTGCCTTTAACCAGAGGATTAGGAAAAGTAGCAAAGCCTGCAATTAAGAATGCTGCAAGGCCTTTTTTAAACTATGCAGACGATATAGTACAAACCTCTAAAATTGCAGGTAAACCTGCACTACCTACTTATAAGAACGTATACAGAGCAGAGCATGCAAACTTTAATACTATGGCAAAACCTGACGATCTTACGGGTAGGTGGGCACTAGATAATCCTAAAGACGCAGAGTTTTATGTGAGAAACTTAAAAACTCCTAGAGGAGATTCTTATACTACAAGTAATTATTTTAAAGGAGAAGTAGAGCCTGTAAGAATAATGAGGGATAGACTTCCTGAGTATAAAATGAAACAACAATTTGCGGAAGGTATGCCAGAGGAAGCACGAATTATGAGTATGGGTAGAGGTAAGTTGACTGATAAAGAACTTGCTAGTGTTTTAGGTGACGATGCTGCTGATAGAATGCGGAAGGGTATCCTAACAGAAATGGATTACAACACTATGTCTACTGCTCCTTTTATGTACAATACAACAGAGGGTATACTTGATGCAAACAGAATGAATCAACTACGTAAGGGTGAAAATACTTTTTTAGGTCGGGGAAAAACTAACTTGTTTCCAGATCAAAAGCAAGCTATTGACTATATAAGTAATCAGTCAAAAGGACAAAAAAATAGTTCTTTAATTAGTAAATACCTACCTTTTAGTACTTATAAAAACGGAGGAGAAGTAGAAGATGATGATGATAAGGAAATGGTTGATGGAGTAGCAAGTATTCTTCGGAGAGTTAAGGACCCTAAGAACAGATTACAACTAGCTAATCAATTATCTAAACAGTTTAACAGAGAAAATGTAAAGTATAATTTACCTTCCTTTTTAAATAAATCAAAAGTAAAGAAATGAAACAGATGATAAAACGCAAAGATGGATCTTACTCACAACGTGGTTTGTGGGATAACATCCGTGCTAACAAAGGATCTGGTAAGAAGCCTACAAAAGAAATGCTTAAGCAAGAGACTAAGATTAAAAAAGAAAGTCGCTTAAAGAAAGCATACATGGCTAAGGGAGGAAACATTGCTAAGACTACTAAAGGTCCAGGAGCAAACTATCGTCCTACTAAATCAGGAGCAGGTATGACTCAGAAAGGTGTAATGGCTTATCGTAGAGCAAACCCTGGATCTAAACTAAGCACTGCTGTTACAGGTAATGTAAAGGCTGGTAGCAAAGCAGCCAATCGTAGAAAGTCTTATTGTGCTAGATCATTAGGTCAGTTACGTAGATCTAAACAGTCTACACAGAATGATCCTAATAGCAGAATCAGACAAGCACGTAGACGTTGGAAGTGCTAAGAACTAAATAAACTAAATAAACTAAAACTAAATATATGGCCGCTAAAGCATCTAAATCAAAATCAACTTCTACTGCTTCTAAGTTTAAAGTTAAACCGAAAGTAAGAAGGAAGGGAGTAGTAGCAAAAACTAAAGCTTCAAAGTTAAAGTCTAGTAAGAACTACTTAAAGAAATCAAGAGGTCAGGGGTAAGCAATTACCCCTTGCTTTTTTTTATTAATCTTGTATATTTGTATAACTAGCTTATTCTCAAGCACTTATTAACATACTAAGTTAATAACATTAATCATTAAAACATGTTAAGATACTCTCTTTATAAAAAGTTTGTTAGTGGAGGAGGGGTAGATCCTGAGGTTGAAAAAATTAAACCAAAAGGAATTGCTTATCCTGTTGAAGGCACAACTAACGATCAGCCAAATACAACTACTGTAAATAATTCAGAGTCGTATCAAGATGCTTTTCAAATTCCTAACTTATCTTTAGCAGGATTCAAAACTACTGATTCTCCTGAGGGTACTGTAACAGACACTAAAAAGTCTTACGCTCCTGGAACTTTCAGTAATCAAGATTCTCTTCCTACGTTTGGTTCTATGTTAAGTCCTTTAAATCCTTTTGATGTAGATCAAACAACTCCTGGAGTAGAACAAGGTCCCTTAAGTGAAGAAGAGAGTACAGCTAGAGGTATTACTGTCGCACCTGTAACTAAACCTACGTCCGAGGAACCTTCTTTTTGGCAACAAAATAAAGGGGCAATAGCTACACTAGGTTTACTAGGAACAAAAGCTTTACTATCTAAAAACGAAGATTTAAAAAATCAACAAGACTTAACGGAGTCAATTCAAGAAAGAAACTCTAAGCCTTTATATGACTATAACTATATGTATGGTCGCACAAGTAGTGGAGGCACAAATAGAAAAAATGTAATCTCAGTCGAAATGGGTGGAAAAATAAATAAACGTTATGCTAGTGAAGGCATAAACGATGTAGAAATTGAGGGAGGAGAATTCATTCAACTTCCTAACTTTGATACTGAAATGGCTGAAGGACCATCTCATGCAAATGGAGGTATTCCTACAAACCTGCCTGATCAAACTCGTGTATATTCTAACAATCTGAAACCAGAAGGTTCTAAGAAAACTTTTGCTCAACTTGCTAAGAACTACGATACTACTTCATATAAGAAAACTTTAGAGAATCCTTTTGCTAAACAAGTAGATAAAGAGACTGCTTCTATTATGATGAAACGTAATCAGAAGATTTTAGATCAATTGTTTGATGATCAACAAGCAATGAATGGAAACTCTAACGGAGAACTAGAAGCTAGAAATGGAGCAGGTATCAATAACCCAGGATTTAAATCATTGCCTGGTTATGTACAAGCTAAAATTACTGCTAATATGGCTGATGGAGGAACTAAGTATAAAGTTCCTGAAGGAGTAACTATTAAGCAAAAAGGAGATCCTTCTATTCAAGTAGGAGATTACGTAATGGGTGAGAATAACAGGCCCATGAAAGTAACTGCTGCTAACAAGAAAACCAGTTTAGGAGAATACAATAAAACTTATGACGAGTTAACAAAGACGTTTAATCGTCCTGAGTTTGATAAGGTTAAAGATGCAATGTATTCTAAATACATGCAAAAGAATCCTAATGCTAACATTAGCAAAGAGCAGTTTATGAACAACTTTATGGAAGCTCAAAAACAAGTCTATGCTATACAAGATGCTGCTAAAAACAATCCTAATCTAGATATTAAAACAGAAGATTTAGATAGAACAGCTGGTGGGATGAAGAATAAAGTATACAACCAGATAGCAAAACAGTTAGGAATGACTCCTTTAACAGAAGATCAAACTTCAATGTTTCAGCAATCTTACTTAGACTTAGCAGACTTGCAGAACACTCCAGAGTTTAAAGAAACCTTGTCTGATTTTGATCTTACTCCTAAAGGAGTTTATGATGATGTTTACTTAGGTAAACCTATATCAAAAGCAGATGCTATTTTTGGTAATACAACTATTGGTCAAGCTGTAAGAGCTAAGAGTAGAAATGACGGGATGGACTATCAATACGAAAATGCACCTATTGATCCAGGAGAAGTTCAATTTAATCAACCTGGTAATCCTCCGAGAGGAAAGTACATTGAAGGTAAGTTTCCTATGTATCAAGCTATTCCTGAAGCTATGGGTTTAGCCCAAGCACAAGAAATATATCCTTACGCTATTCCTGAAGTAGACGCTCCCTATCTAAAAAACCAGACTTATAATACTAGAAGTCAAATGCAGTCTGTAGATAACTCAGGTACTGCAGCAGTAAGAGCAGGAGCAGATCCTTTAGATGTTTATATTGCAGGATTAGATGCTAAGCAAAAAATCTCTGAGACTGCAGAAAACTATGACATGCAGAGTAGAGCCAATACAGATCAAGCAAATGCTCAAATGAGAATGAATGCCAACCAACTTAATATGGCTGCATTTGATAAAGTTTATAATAATCAAATAGCTCAAGCAAGAGATGCTCAGTCTGCAGAAAAACAAGCAGCTATTGCAAATCTAACTACTAAGAAAGCCATGTTTGATCAAAGTGAATCTAGAAAAGCTGCATTTATTAATAATTTAGTACCTTCGTTTAATACAACCTCAAAAGGACAAATGGACGTAGTAGATGGTCAATTACCCTTTTACTTTAATCAGTTTAATGATTATGTAGATAATACCTCTACTCAGAAAAAGACTGCTAAGAAGGGAATGTATAAAAAATCTAAAAAATAAACCATGCCAATTTCAGCACAACATACCAAATTTGTCTACCCTGACTACATTGAGTCGCTTCCTGCAGATGACTTAATTAAACTTGCTGTGAAGAAGCAGGAAATGTTTGATGAGGGTAGATCTAAAGTACAACAGAGTATAGACGCTTATGGTAAGATTCGTAATAGTCTTGTACGAGATGTAGACAAAGAGTACTTTGACAAGAACATGAATAACTTGGTTAAGGCTATTAACCAGAATGCAGGCTTGGACTTTTCTGTTAAAGGAAATGTAGACTCTGTTCTTAACATAGGAAGACCATTAGAAAATGATGCTACTTTATTAGGTGCAGTAGATTCTGCTAAGACGTACAACTCTATGATGGAAGAGTATAAAAAACTTGATCCAAAACTTAAGAGTCCTGTAAACGATTACTTTTATTTTAAAGATATCGCAGCTTGGAAAAACAATGGGGACGTAGGTACTAAGTTAAATTACCAAAGTTACAAACCCTATCAAGAAGGAACAGGTAAGAAATGGGGAGAAGCTTTCTCTAAAATTAAGCCTAACATTGAAACACAATTTGAATTTACCCCTGACGGAAGACGTATTCAAAAAACAGTAGTAAGTAGTGTAGATCAAGGACGTGTTAGAGATGCATATATGTCTATGCTTACTCCTGCTGAAATGGAACAGTTGCAAATGGATGCTCAGTATAAGTATCTGAATTCTAATCAAGATGCAATTAAAGGTCAGTATCAAGGACACATGAATGAAACTCTTCAGTTAAGTAACGCTCAAATTGAAGACCTAGAGAATAGAAAAGTAATTGCTAAACAAAAGAATATTCCTATGGACGATCCAAGAATTCTTGAGATTGACCGTAACTTGAGTAAAGCTTACATGCAAAGAGATATCTTAGAAGGAAGAGCTTCTAGAGGACTAGCAGATATTCCAGACAATGAAGTAATAAACTTCTTACAAGATCAAACTATATTTGATGCAAGTAACGCTTACGCTTATACTCAGGTAGAAAAAGATCTAGATGAGGATCAATATGCTTTGAAAGCTTATGAGTCTCAATTAGCTATTCAAAAAGAAGTTACACTAGACAGATTAGGACTTAGTGCAAGAAAGAAAGACGAAAAGGTTCCTTTACCTCCAGGAAGTTTTGAAGTAGATGGTGGATTTATAAAAGACACTGAAAGTGTTTCAGGTAAACCTACAGGTTTGACTCTTAAGAATGACTTGTTGTCTGGAGTTGGTACTAACGATTTACAGAAACAACAACAGTTAATGGTTGCTCTTAAGAAAGTTCTTTCTAAGGGAGTAGATGATAAAGGACAAGATATACCTGTAAATGTAAAAGATGCTTTACTTCGTGCAGTACTTAGTGGAACTTGGGACCCACAAGATGCTAAGGTAATCAAGGCAACTTTTGGAGACGACAATAAGTACAGGAAGACTATGGAAAATCTTAAGAGTCTTGCTACTGGCTTATACGATATTCAAGATAGAAATGGTGACATTGTAGATATCAGTCAAGTAAACGCAAGAGACGCAAACATGGGTTCAGGCTATACCTTAGTTCCCAAGAAAGATAAAGCAGCTGAAGAGTACTACTTAACTGATGCAGGTGGATTTGGTTTTAAATTTGACTTAGAGGAATTAGGAAGTATGGATGCAATGGCTTTATTTAATGCTCAAGATATTAGAAAAGTTAAACCAGAAACAAATCCAAACTAATGCCAGACAAGTTTACAGGTAATGTAGGTCCCTATGCTAAACCTCTAGCAGGAGCAGCCCCTGGGGATATGAGGAGCAGGTTTAACGAACTTGTTCCTATGGAGGTTCAAAACGCTTACCAGCAGAAAGCGGAGATAGATGTATTAGAGGCAGATAGACTAGAGAACCAGAAACTTCTACAAGAACAAAGAAACGTTAAGTTAAACTCTCTTAAGAGTTTATACAGGCAAGCTATGCCTAATCCTCAGTTTGCAGATAGAGCTGCTTCTTCTGTCTTTGATAGAATAGAAAATGCTGGATCTAAACAGGAACTTAATGACATCTATTCAGAGATAGAAGGTATTAGGGAGAAAGCACAAGATAGTTTATTCTTGTTTGATGGTATGGAAACTTTTTCTGGTATAGCCCAGAGTTTAGCTTCTACTGCTGAAGGATTCTTTTTCGGTAAAGAAACTGAAGTAAATAAGAAAAAGAAACTTTTGAAGCAAGCAAATCCTGACTTAAATGATGTAGCAGGATCTGTTCTTCCTAGAGATTTATTTTCTGAAGGAGTTAATGCAATTAAAGAAGCTGAGTTTAAATCTTACGGCCAAAAAATATTAACACAGTACGAAAGTCCTTTAGCTTTAAATCAAGCTTTAGAGAAGGCAAGACATGGATCATCAGGAGCATATAAAGACTTTGATGCGTTTGTTGCTCCAAGATTAGATGATGCTTTTGCTACAAAAGGCCACTATCTATATAGGGAAGGGGAAGAAGCTGCACAGTTTCAAAAAGATGCAAGAAATGCCTTTGCTAATCCTACATATAATCAAGTAAGTGCAAACTTTAAACACGACCTAGAGAAAGAATCTTTGTCTTCTTTAAAGGGTGCTGTTATGCAAAAACTTCAAGGAGAGTTATTAAAGCCTAGAGATGCAGTAGACTACAATGCAGATAACATTAAGTACTACAGAAACTCTTTAAACATAATAGACCAAAGATTAAACTCTCTTGCAGGTGTCTACAAAGTAGACAAGTATGCTCCAGATATAACTTTATTTGGAGAAAAGAGTTCTGCACGTAGAAGTACTTTTAAAGCTTTGGGAGACACTCTTCCAGGACAATGGGTACTAGATTTAATTGGGGGAAGTGATTTTGATAAAGCAGTATTCAGTGAGTCTTTCTATAAGCCTGAAGTAATAACTTACGATGCAGAGAATAGACCTGTAATGTCTAATCAGTTTATGTACACTAAAGCTGATGGATCTAAAGGTTTTAACTATGGTGCAATTCCTGAAGCAGGTGGAGCTATGGTTGCTCAGATGCTTCCAATTATTGCAACTGGGGGTCTTGTTGGTGGAGCAGTAAAAGGATTAGCAGGAGCAGAATTAGGTTGGGCATCTAGTGCAGCTGCAGGAATAGCTAGAGGATATGATGCTTTAAACAAAGTTTCTGCTTTTGGAAAAGAACTTCAGTTAGCAGACAGGGCAGCAACCTTTGCTTCTGTTGCTGCTAACACTATTCCCCACTTTGTAGAACAAGAAAAACGTTGGGGAGGTAATTATGTAAAAAGAGGTTTTGCAGGAGGTATCGTAGAAGCATCTGCAGAAGCAATAGGATTTCCTGATGTAGGAGCACTTAAGATGCGTCCTATGACTACTACTCTAGCATCTTCTGCTATGAGGTCCGCAGGTCTAGAATTAAACTTTGGACAGAGATTAGGTGCGTACCTAAATAACTCTTACGAGTTTGCTAAGATGGCTACAAAGCAAAACGCAGTAGAGGCACTAGAAGAAGAACTTTCTTTAATAGGTAACTCTATTGTTCAAAATACTTTGATGCCTGAGGAGTATGCTTTGAGGGACCGTGAACAAGTTACTGCAAAAACACTAACAGATACATTAGTAGAATCATTTGCTGCAGGTTTAATTTATAGTTTTGGTACTACAGGTGCAGGAGCTTACTCTTATACTAGACCAGAAAACTTAAAGAACATGGCTAACTGGGAAGCAGCGAATAACGCTGACTTATTTGTAGCTAAGTTAAGTGACCTAAAAGACAAAGGAAAGATTACAGATCAAGACTTTGTTCAAGGTATGGCTAAGGTACGTAACCTTCAAGGCACACTTAAGTCTATGGTAGGCTTTGATAGTATTAGAGACTTAAAGACTTTAAACGTAGACAAAGACGAACAATACAATCTGTTTACAAATCTTCTTAGAAAGAATGAGTTACTTACAATAGACTACGATAGTTTATCAGAGGATGAAAAAAACACTCTTGCTAAGTACAAAATAGCAAACAAGATTTCTCAAAAAGAAGCAGGCAAGATAGAAGAGATCAAAAAACAATTAGCAGAGATATCTACTAAAGAAAATCCTACTCCTGCAGAAATAGAGAAAAGTGTAGAACTTACTTTACTTTATCAAAGAATCAAAAGAGCTAATATCCAATCTGTAAAGAAAGGAGAAATTAGCGAAGAAGATAAGAAATTCTTCTACGAGAAAGGATTACTTCAAGATGCTGATCTTCAATTTACTAGAGAAGACATAGATAAAGAAATAGCCTCTATAGATAAATCTATTCTTAAGACACAGAAGAGAATAGATCGTTATGCTAACTTGACTGACTCAGAAAAACGTGATGTTATTAGACAGGTTTATGACGAAAAGATAGATGCTGTAATGAACATAGATGGTACAGCTGAGTTGGTATCTTCAATGTCTGCACTGAAAAAAGATTTAGACTATCTTAAGTTAAAAGGAGAAGAAGAAGTACCTGGACAAATCGAACATAAAGAAAGACTTCTTGATGCTTACGGAAAGAAGATGTATGATCTTACTAACGAAAGAGACGAGTTTGGTCAAAACAAAATAGAGCAAAAGGTTAGTACATTTGATGCTGTTGCTTTAGAACAAGAAGGAGACTTCTATTCTATGTTAGAAGCACAAGAGTACTTATCAGCAAACAAAGATCACGTTAATCAAGAGTTGTATGATACTGTTCAAGAAAACTTAAACGATAGTTTTGAAAGAGCACAAGCTGCTTTAGCAGAAGCAACTCCTGAGGTTAGATCTAAGATACTTACAGACTTCTTAGATAAAGTAACTTTAAAGAATACTAAGTACGCTTACAATGTAAACTTAGTAAACAGTTTGTTTCCTAGTGCAGAATATACCCAAGAAGAACTAGACAACTCTAGAGAGGAATTAATTCAAAGAAGAGCACAACGTAGATCTGCACAGGTTCTTGGTACTGAAACTTTATCAGAAGACGAAGAAGAACAAAAAGACCAAAAAGAATTTAACGAAGTAGCAACACAGGCAGCTCAAACTCCTGAAGTAGTTGATGAATCAGGAAACTCTAATAGGGATGAGATTTATCTTGCTGGATATAATAGGATGCTTGAGAAAGCAAAAAATAATCCAATGGGATTTGATAAAGCATTTGAGTCAGCTGTTAAGAGTAGATTAAGTAGAGTATTTACTCGTGGTACAAAAGACTACAACACTTTAACAAATGCGTTTGATAACTTACTAGATAAGAAGATTACTCCTGAAGAGTTTAGAAATATATTTTTATCTGTATGGAGGGACAACAAAGCAGACGAGAAAAAAGCTAATGCTGTCATCTTTCTTAAGTTTATTGCAGACAGGTATTTTGCAAATGATATGCCTGCAGACAGAGTAGCTTCTACTACTCCTGCAGCTAAGACTACTCCTGTTACCCCCGCTGCTACTGGTACTACTACTACTACTCCCCCTAAAACGGTTGCTAAGAATGCACCTACTCCTAAACAAGGAGGTAAAGTAGATAGATTAAATGAAGTAGTTACACAAGAAGTAAAGGCTAGGATGACTCAGTTAGAGTACTTAGCTTCTCCTCTTAGAAGTATTGCTTTTGAATACAATAGACAGAATGAAAAAAATCAAGATCCTGCAGTTCTTAGAAACATCGCTTTACTAGAGAAACTTTCTAGTATTCCAGGTTCTCGCATTAGGGTTATGAATAGAAAACTATTCTTAACCTATCATATAATGCAGAGGAATGCTGAAGTAGATCCAACAGAAGAGTTTGAGAAGATTGCAACTTATATCTCTGAAAACCAAATGTCTGTAGATACTTGGAATGCTTTGAGCGAGGAAGAGAAAGAAAGTTTAATGTCCCCCATAGATGCAATCTTAGGAAAGAACTTCTACGATGAAGGTATGGTTAGATTCTTCTTTACTTCTACTGATTCTAAGGGTAAGTTGTATCCTGTAGGTTCTGGTTTGTTTACAAATGCTGAACCTATCATCACTGCTGTAGACGGAGAAGAAAATTTAATAACCATAGACGGTCTTCCTATGGAGTTAAATATGCCTACTGTCTCTAAGGGAGAGTATCCTATTAGTGATAGAATTATTGAGGAATACTCTAAGTTAGGAGGATCAGAACAAGAACTTAGAAATAAAAATGCAGACACATTTGAACGCTTAAAGGCTTTAAAGAAATCTATATCTGCTGCAAACTCTTTTAATGACTCTTTACCTTATATGGACTTTGACTTCAATGTTTCATCTGGGGTAATGCTTCCTACACCTATTAACACTTTTGAGAAAGGAAATACTACAGAAGTAGAGAATGTAAAGAAAGCTAGAATCAGTGACTTCAAGATTATAGAAGATCCTAGAGAGTCTGTCTTTGGTAAAAGTTTTGCTTTTGAAAAAGGTCGTGTATACTTTAATAACAATGGTAACCCTACTTTATTAACTAACAACAAGATTGACCCAGCAGAAGCAGATGCATTAGCAGAAGTATATTTCTCTGAAGAGAATCCTTACTTTGCTAGTCCTAAAGAGGCAGAAGCTTATTTGTTTAACTTAATTAACCAAGTAGACAAGAAAACTCGCTTACATTTCTTTGTAAACGAAGAGTATCCAGGACCAGGTCAGTTTCCTGTAATCATTGTTAAGTCCGTAGAAACAGGTACAGGATTTCAAAATACTGTTTTAACTAAGGAAGAGTTTGCAAGTACTCTTAAGAACCATTATTACAAAGCAAGTCTTGCTTTAATGAAGAGTGGTGAACCTGTCCTAAGATTTAAACCTGAAGGAGCAGTAACTCAGAACTATGCAGAGTATTTAAAAGATACTCATAACTTTCCTATCAAAGACGGAGAGGTTGCTAAGCCTGTAAACAAGATAGTATATCTATCTACTGAGTCTTTAGCAGAACAGTTTCCAGAAATAACGGGTATTGTACCTAAAGTAGAAACTCCTAAGCAAGTACCAACTACTCCAGTTGTTCCTGCTCAACCTGTTTCAGTTGCCGATACTACTTTACCTGCATTACAGACCCTATCTATTCTTTTGTTTCCTAGAGCTTTGGATGCTATAAGTCAGAGTGCTGTAGCAGACGCTCCTCAACTATCAGCAGTTAAGACTGTAGGAGAGGAATTCTATCAGATGGCAATTAATACAGTTCTTGCAGATCCTAGCAAACTTTCTACTGTGTACTATCCTAAATTAATAAAGAATAATACTGGAGGTACTGGAGCTAGTGTGTATTTTGAACTGACTCCGTATGATCCAACAGATCCAGGTGCTTTGGGTTCTCCTTTCTATATTGCTCGAGTACAAATAGCAGAAAGAGAAAAACCTGTAACTCTTGTTTTAGTAAAACCTAAGTCTCCTTTTGGAGGTAAATTTGGTACTCCTAGATTCCTCGCAGAAATAGACTTAGCAAATCCTTCTGAAGGTAAGATGTCTTCTACTATACCAAGTGCACCTGTAGCTCCTGTAGTTCCTATAGCTCCCGTAGAACCCCCAGCCACTAAGAAAGCTAGACCTGTTCTTACAGCAAACACATTTGAAGAACCTCAAGCAGAGGTAACAAGTGAGTCTCCTTTCTTAGATTCTTTACAAGATGAAGAAGAACTTAGAGCAGCAGCTAAAGAAGTCAAAGACGCTTGTAAAGGTGACTTAGACGATATTGCTTAACTATCATAGATAATTAAAGCAAAACTAGATTAACAACTTATATTTGTAATAATAGCAACTAAAATAAAATGATTTGTCCTAACTTAAGTGATAGTAAGATACGTGCTGAGTTTACTCACCTTAGTAACCTAGTAGGAGAAGACTTTGCTTATTTCGTATGGAATAGGAATGGTGGATACCCTCTAGATAAAACTGTGATAAAAATAAAAGGAAAAGAAACAGTAGTTGACAATCCTTTATATGCTCATTTTTTAGACTCTTACAAAAATGTAAAGCAAGCTACTTTAGCTACTTCTATTTTTTACAGTAAGAAGTTACATAAGAATAATCCTAACTTCAAAGATCTTCCAGTCCAAGAGCAGGCAAACATTATACACAACTTTGTACAGGAGAATGAAACTCTAGAGAAAGCTTCTGAAAGAGTAATGAAGTTTATTGCTCAGGGTTTTAAGGCAGAAAGAATCATAAGCGAAAATCTACAAAAGGTTGCTTTTGATGAAGCACGTAAGATTGCTAACGGTAGACAGTTGTTAGATTCTTATATGTGGTTTAAGAGTTCTCCTTTATCTCAGCACTTAGACTTTGTGAACATGCAGAACAAAGAAGAAAGTTCTTTTGCTACATGGACTAAGTCTGCAATTACTTTATACAAAGGATCTGATTACTCTGATCTATACCATGAAGGATGGCATGAATTCACACAACGATTCATGACTAAGGAACAAAGGACTGCTTTATACCAAACGGTTAAATCAAGACCTTCTACCGCTACTATTAATGGAGTTCAAGTACCTTACTATGCTTTGACTAATCGTCAGATAGAAGAAGTACTTGCAGAAGAATTTAGAAGGTTTGCTTTAAATAAGTCTAACCCTGAGGTTATCCCTCCAGTAGTAGAGACTCCTGTAAGAAATGTTTTCCAAAGAATTTGGGACTTCCTTACAAGTTTGTTTATAGTAAGCCCACAAGAAGTTGCTCAGCAAGATCAAGACGCATTAGTAGAGGGTGTTGTAGGTTTATTTGAGAAACTATATGCTAACCAACTATCTGAGTATAGACCTAATGCAAGTAACATCTCTGAGAAAGTATTAAATAGAAATAAAGAATTCCAAATTAACTACAAAGCAAAGGACGGAAGAATAATTCCTTTTGGTTACAATGCTTTAGAGGCTGCTGAAATCTTTAGTGCTATTGACTACTTCTTAGCAGACGCAATGGATAACTTTACAGATGCAGAAGGTAATCCAACTAAGCTAGAGATGTCTTTCTTAATGGATCCTAAACTTAAGTCTATATATCTACCTAAGTTGTATGAGAGTGCCAGGGATTCTATGTTGCAGTATATCAATGCTTTACAAGGTGAAGTACCTACTGCTGATGAAGCTACTGCTGCTGTTTTAAACTCTAGAATCAAAAACTTAAAAGGACTTGTAGTACGTACTGCAGAGAATGATGGTTGGGCAGAGGTAGTTAAGAATCACCAAAAGAACTCTAAGGGTGGAGTATTCTACTCAGGTAATAACTTAAACACTGCTGACGTAGACAATCGCTTAGATGAAACTAACGAAGAAAACTTTACTAGGGATAGTAGAAGTTTTGCAAATGCAGAGGATGTAGATCCTATGAGCTTAGCTTCTCCTGAAATTCTACAACTTATTAAGACTCTTCCTGGAATCTATTATAATAACAAAGGAGAACTTATTACAGCTACAGGTAACTCTTTTGGTTTACCACAAGCAGGAGACTTCCTTAGAAATAAAAACTTAGTTTTAAATAAGGTAAGTGGAGCCATTAATTATGAGGAAGCTATTCAGAGACTTAGAAACTCTCTAGATATTGCTCCACAATTGCAGAACTTAATCAACAGATTACCTAATACCTCTGACACACTTTCGTTGGCTCAGATGGCTTTAAAAGCACAATTTATGCAGTTTGCAGCTATGCCTACTGTGGCTCCTTACGAAGTTAAGTCTAGGATTAAGTCTACAGCTGCTAAAGTGTCTAAGAATAAGGACAGTGTAATGGAGCACGTAACTTTCTTGAACAATACAATGTCTCAAGAAAAACTTATTGAACACTTTGATCAGAACTTTGTAACTAACAGACTTCGTAAGTATAGAATAACTGATCCTACAGAAAGTACATTAGCTGTATTTGACTCTGCTGGAATACTTAGCGACTATGCTGCATACAAAGAAGTAGGCTTTACTTCTGATAAAGCAGTGTTTGAATTCTTAAACGATGCTTTTGGTATCGACTTAGTTAATAATAAAAACCCTAACTTACTCTTTAATAAAAAAGGAGAAGTACAGCTTAGTGTAAATCCTATCTTTACTCCTACCAACATAAGAAACATCAATAAGATTGCAAACAATGCTTTGTTTAAGTTAAATCTTATTTCTATGCTTCCATCAGAAGTAACTGTTCCTACTGTTGGGTCTAATCCTTTGTTGACTTTATCTTCAGACATATCTAAGCAACTTAAAGCTCAGATAGACGCACTGCCTAATAATCCAAAGAACAAAGAAATTAAAGAGTACTTAGCTAAACACTTTAAGGCTGCAACACTAGACAACGAAAGAACTTCTGCTTTCTCTACGTTTGAAAAGATTTACAATATCTCTAACTCTGCTTCTTATATTAGTCCTGAGGGTAATTTAGAATATGCAATTAGAGAATGGAATCACTTACTAGATACAGTTTCTAAGATCAACAGTGTACAGACTAAGTTTGATCTTACAGGACATTTGAATCCTGAAACAAATAATTTTATTGAACACAGTATCATTATGAAGCGGATGTTCCGTGCTGATAATGGTGAAAGGAGACTTACTAATTCAGGAGAGGACGTTGAACTAAGAGTTACTAATATGTCTGGTTACACTATAGGAACTACTATGGGAGACAAGACAACTAACCTTACTGGAGATGGAAAACTACTACAAGACTTTATAGCTTTTAAGAAAGATGCTGTAGTAGAAAATATGAGAGTAGGAGCTAAGAGTAGTTCTTTTGCTACATTCCTAAATGGTAACAAGTTAGACAGAGAGTACTTTCCTTTAGAAGAATATAATTTTAAAAACAAAGCAGTATTGTCTTCCTCTTTCATAGCTCAGATGCAACAGTATTTGTACTTTGAAGCTATGCGTATGTTTGATGATAAGGCTAAGTCCAACAAGAAAGAAATCTTAGGATCTGATTTTATCATATTCAAAGACATGATTCCTGACTCTATTCAAAGTAGAGTTAAGGAAGCTGTGGCTAATGCTGAAAGTAAAGCAGCTCTTAAAGGTGCTTTAACAGGAATGTTTGGCATGTCTAGTAACTCTCTTTACGGAGAATTCAAGAATGCTTTAACAGATTACTTTGCAAACTCTGTACAAACTCTTAGAACTTCTTTTAAAGAAATCTTAAGCAAAGGAGAAAACAAAGACTTAGCTCAACAATTTAACCGACTCTATCCAAAAAATAGTGGATCAGCGTATACGGATGAAGAGATTGATTCTAATCTTATGCACTTTACAACTAACTATTATGTGCATCAGGTAGAACTACTCCACTTAACTGTAGGAGATCCTTCTAACTTCCAAATTAAAAACTCAGATTGGAGAGGATTGTTTAAACGCTTAGGTGCTACTATCTCTCCAGGAAAACAACCTAGACTTGACTCTCAAGATATAAACTCTTGGAACACTAGTTCTAATGGTAGCCTCTCTAGAGGACTTGAAGAAATTCAAAGAGGTACAGGAAAGTCCAGACAATACGATAATAACCTTAACTACGTACAGTACGAAGATGTAAAGACTTTTGACTACTTAGATGAAAGTACAAAAGAAAGCATCAGAGAAAGTATGAGAGAAAACTACTTGAGTGCATTAGCTACTGTTAAGGGTGCTCTTACTCCTGAGGACATAAGCAGAGAAACTGCTAAGATTGACAAAAACCTTGATGCTGTATTCGAACAAGGAAAAGAATCAGATGCTCAGGCTTATGCAGGTTTAGATTTTATTCGTTTCTACCTTAACTCTGTTGGGGAATGGCCTAATGACTTAGAACAAGCATATAAACACGAGTTAGAAGTATTCAAGGCAATTAAAAAATATAGACAGTCAAACTCAGATCAAGACAAAGCTGAAGTCTATTCCTTGATTGCAAAAAGTAATCTAGGTATTTTGACATCTTTAAAGCTTGGATACTATGGTTCTCCTACAGACTTTACTAAATACAACGTATTAGGTAAGTACTCTGTGTTTCCATTAAGTCCTTCTATGGTTTTTGACACAGACTTAGAAGATGTTATGATGGACTACTTAGACAAAGGTGTAGACTTAGCGACTTTCTCTAGCGGTAATAAAATGGCTCTTCCTACAAAAGAACTTCCCTACTATGAAAAGAAAGTAGTAAAGGGTAAATCGGAGTATGTAGAAGGAGACAACGGGCAGTTAAAGATTGGTAAAGTAGATCCTGAAGCCGTAATTAGACTTCCTATTGACGGTCTTCGTAGACAACAGTACATTGCTCCTAAAACAAAGAATGAAGCTACTTTATCTACACAGATGGTTAAACTTATCTTTAGTAACTTTTATGTTGGAGGAGATATTAATCCTGCTTATGCTCACCTAGAAGAAAAGATTAACAATCTTCAAGAAGCATTTATTGATAATATTAAAGTTATCGTAGATGTAGAGAAAGCAAAAATCTACTCTAAGATTGGTGCTACAGTAGGTGCTGATGGTAACATAACAGGTATCAATACTGCAGACTTTACTAGCTGGTTGCATAGTGAGTTTGATAAGAAAGACGTACCTACTTCTGTGTATTCTTTCTTAAGACCTACTGTTAATAATTCTTTTGTATTCTCTGTAGATGCAGGAGTACAACGTTCTTTGATAGATCAGATTATTTCTTCTGCTTTATCTAAGCGTGTATTGAGACCTAAGTTATTTGGTGAAGCTTACATACAGTTAGCTTCTACTGGTTTTAACAAATTAGGTACTCGTATGAAGAAGCCTACTACTTCTCAATTGAAATCTATAGCTAAGGGCTTCAATGTAAGCGGTCTAAGAGACTATCGTATTGAGAATGGAGTAGTACAGCCTGCGGATGTTTTAATTCCATTTAATCCAAAGAAACACACTCCCCTATTAAACTTAGAGTGGAATGGTGCACCTATCCAAACACTAGATAGATTAAACCAAGCCTTAGAGGATGATGCTTGGGTAGCAGAACACTCTGCTAAGATTAGTATAGTAGGGGTACGTATTCCTGTTCAGGGATTAAACTCTATGGAACACTTTAGAGTACGTAGGTTCTTATCTAATGTAGGAGGTCCTGTAATGGTTGTTCCTCCTTCTATTGTAACTAAGTCTGGATCGGATTTTGACATAGATAAATTGTTTATGTATGAGCCAGAGTTAGACGATAACGGAAACTTAGTATCTAATTCTAGACTAAGTGACCCTGAGTTTAGAACACAAGTCATAGATAATATCTTGGCAAAGAATGAATTCTTAGCTCTTAGAGCAGATAGTTTACAAACTTTGTTTGCCTCTGCTGACTTTAAAGAAGCGGGCTTAGTATCTAAAGAAATTGAAACTCTTAAGAAGTTTATAGACGATTTAAAAGAAGCTAAGAATTCTGGAGACCAAGATGCAATTACAGAATTTAAAGAAAACATTGGTCCGTTAAACATGAAGTTAGGTATTGCTATTGAGAGATTTAAAACTCTTCGTAGTCAAGACCCTAAAGTAGTAGAGATGTTACAGAATTTAGTTAGTGCTAATGAAATACTTGCTGATATGAAAGACATTTCAGAGAAAGCTCTTAAGGGTTCTGCTTCTAATAATATGATCTCTGTAATAGCTTCTGTGTTGTCTGAGCCAAGTATCTTTACAGAATTTACCAAGCCTAACACTAACGTTATTCTTCCTGCTATTGCAGAAGAATATCAAAAACTAAAAGGTAAAGAGAGTCGTATTTCTTCTAGTGCTATGTTCTTGATTGAAACTTCTGTTAGAATCTTTACAGAGAATAACTTAGGTAAGAAGTCTTTGGGTGTAGATGCTAAGACTAACGCTTTGCATAAACTATTCCAACAAACTGGACTTAGATTTAAAAGTAATCCAGAAGAAGTAGACATAAATAAGTTCTACTTACTTAAGTCAAACAAGAATAAAAATACTAAAGAGATTGAGTTAGGTGGTTTGTATGACGCTGATGGAGTAAATCTTATATCTGACGTAATCAACGAGTTTATTAACGGTCACGTAGATATTGAAAACGAAGACTGGATTAACTTCTTTAACGCAGATAGAGAAAGAACACCTTTAATTCTTCAGATGGTTCTTAACGGTACTCCTGTAGATGAAGCTATTTTATTGGTTAACCAACCTATCATCCAACATTATATTAGATCTAGTAAGATTACTAAAGTAGGTAAAGCATTAGGACAGAAACCTGCTGACTTGTTTAAGGACTACATTATTCCTGCACTAAACTTTTTAGGAGAAAAACCAGTCTTTGTAGAAGGTCAGATAGACGAAGCTCTTACTGTAGAAAAGGTTCTTAGCACACCTAGTATTACAAGTGCTTTATCTGCAGAAAACTTTAACAAAGAAAACTATCCTCCTAACCCTAATGTAATTAGAAGTTCTTACGAAAAGATCAAAGCTAATAGAAATAGTAAAGAAGGAACTGAAGCACTAAGAGCACAGTTAGCATTTATAACTCAGTACTATGTTGTTAAGCAACAGAACCAAATTTTATTGTCGTTAACCAGTAACATAGATTTCAACACAGCTAACTATCGTATTAATACAGAATTCTATGCTACTTCTACAGGTATTAATGAAGCGAGAGAAAACTTTAACAGTGAGGCAATTGATAAAATTCTTACAAACAGTGTTGTTTCTCCATTTAACGTCCTTGAAGCCAATCAATCTGTAGTAGATCAAGTGTGGGACTTCTTTTCTCTTCCGCTAGTTAAGGATTATTTATATAAAGTTAAGCAAGAGTATGGTAAGTATTGGAGTAGAGACAAGACAGTTAGAAACTTTAACCAACTTATGAACTCTATGATGCTGTCTTTCTTTCAGAATATTCCAGAACTTAAACCTTTGTATGCTAAGTATAGTGCTGAATCAGGTCTATTAGATATTAAGTCTGGAAATAACTTACGTGCTAGGTTTGACAGAATATTTAACAACACAGAAGATCCAAAGATAAAAGCCTTTGCCTCTAATAATATTATCCTAAATAACTTTACTTCTATCATGGTAGAAGGAACTAGCATGTTCTATCCTGGTATGCTAACTAACGAGAAGGATGTAGACACAGTAAACGCAGGACAAAAAGACTTCTCTGATGGACTTAATCATCCTAATCCAGAAGTAAGAGGATTCTTTAGTGATCTAGCTAATGCTGTTTTATTAGGACAAGGATCTAACATTAGGTATCGTTCTATCCATAACTTTATTCCTATGGAAGCTCAGACTGAAAGTATGATTGAATTGTCTATTGTTCTTAAAAAGATTAAAGAGTCTATAGATAACCTAGAGACTGCAGAATTCTTAAAGGATCTTTTAAATAAGACTACAAAGACTCATGCATCTATCTACTGGCCAAGTAAACAAAACAAAGTAGTAGTTACTAATAAGATGAAAACTTTCCCTGACTTTAGACAAGTAATAGAAGAGAAGCCTCAGATTACTAGTAACGATGACTTAGATGAAGCTATGATCTATGCACAAGAATCTTCTAGTGATGCTCCTGAACCTGACTTCAATAGTATGGATGAGGAGTTTATCATAGCTAAGAAGCTTGAGGAAAAGAAAGCAAAGGCAACTGTTCCTCCACAGAAAATTACTACTCAATCATCTACTATTGTTAAAATAGATTTCCAGGAAGAACCTACATCAGGATATAAAAATAGAACTATTAAGAATGCAAGTGCTGATGCTACAATAGCAATAGCCGTTGACTTTAATACAGCTGGAGAGAAACTAACCAAGTCATCTGTAGAAAGCCAGGGTAAGAAATACATAGCCAGAAACCTTGACGAGATGTTTGTTCCTGTAGATCCGTTTAACGCAAGTAAAGGATATGAGCTCAATGACAAGGCAATATTTAATATGGCAGAAAGTATTGTAGCTGATTTGAACAACGCAAATGCCAGGACGCTTAACATAGCCGGTAATGGTATCTACACAATGAAAGGAAAATATCCTCAAGCTTTGTTAGATGGTGCCATGGAACGTTTGCTGGAATATGTCACTCTATCTGATAACTTGAAAAACAAGATTGTTTCAGTTAGAAGTGGTGGGCAAACTGGGATAGATGAAGCAGGAGCTAAAGCAGGTATCAAACTGGGTATTCCTACTACTGTTCTTGCTCCTAAAGGATGGAAATTTAGAAATGAATCTGGTACAGATATATCTAATGAACAAGCATTTAAAGCTAGATTTGTTTCTACTCAACCATCTACTCTACCTAAAAATCTAACACTTAAGAACGGAGTTTCCTACCCAATAACAGATATAGACATACCCTTACTAGAAAGCTTAGGGTATAGTGCAAAAGAAATGAACGAAGTATTTAATAACTGCTAAAAATGATTTGCCCTAACAAAAATACACCTGAGTGGAAAGCTATATCAAATGCTCATCCTACACTAGCATATTACCTGTGGAATAAGTACGAGGGTAATATACCTTCGTACTATACACAATCCGTAGGTAAGGAAGGAGTAACAGAACTGTTTGAATCTACTCCTGAGTTAGCTAATATAGGTACACCTCAACAATACTCTCAGTACTTAGATTCTATCTTTCCTGAAAGTAAAGTAAAAGATATTGTTTATCATGGTACTCATACTAGATTCAATAAGTTTGATAAAAGTTTATCTGGAAGTAAAACAAAAGCCTCTATTAACGGTAAAGGGTTTTTCTTTTCAAACAGTTTAGGTATAGCACAAGGATATAGACAAAGTTTAGAGCAGTCCAATATTTATAACGATGTTATATTTTATTACTATTTTAAAAGAGATCTGGCTAATAAAAATATTAAAGATGTAACTCAAGAAGAGTGGCAAGAAATAGTATTAAATTATTTTGGATCTGAAGACTTAAATGTTCAATATTTACAAAGACAGTCTTTAGATAAAACAAAAGAACTTTTTGAAAAATTTAAAAATGATAAACAATTTAATACTGTTCAATATGTAGATGAACTTGATTTTTCAGAATATTTAAAAGATGATTCTATAGTTTATTCAGCATTATTAGAAGTAAATAATCCTTTGGTTGTTGAAGGAAATAATTACCAAATGCTATCTATTGTTAAAAAAGAAATAGAAAAATTAGAAGAAAATAATGATTCTATTATATTTAACAATGTAGAAGATGGAATGTCTGGTAGTTATAGAGGTGTTGCCAATACTTATACAGTATTTGAACCAGAACAAATTCACATACTAGGAAACAAACAAGACATAGAAGGGTTTAAACAATTTGTAAGCAACTCTAACCCTATGACTTCACCAGATATGTCTAACCTAGAAAATACTGAGTTCGAAGTGATTAAGTGTAGGGAAGATTAAAAACCAACTATATTTGTAAGTAAACAAGTAAACAATTTAAATTTAAATAAAACAAGATGTCTAAAGGCTGTGTTATAAAATATACTAATCCCGTAACAGGGATGAATCAAACTTCTGTACTTGCTTATACTCTATCACAAGTAGGATATAGTAACGAGCAAGCTATAGACTTAGTTAAGCAAGGAAGTCTATATTCTAAAAAAGATGGATACAATACCTGGCCTAAACCTCTTAACAAGGATAAGAGTAGGTTTGGAAATTTTGTAGAAATAGACTCAGACAACTTACTTAGAAACGTAGGTATTGATTCGTTAACCTCCGATCAAGTTAAGTATCTTAGAGCAGCTCAGGATTTATTTGAAGATGTTCAAGTAAGAATAGATAATCCTATTAATCTTACTACTCTAGTAGAGATGGCAAACTACATTAAAAACAATGGACTTGCCTCTGTAAGTATAGAGATTGTTAATCCAGAAGCACCAGTATTAGAAAGGATGTACAAAGTATATCCTATACCTTTTACTGAACTAAACATGGTATATCTTTCTAGTTTTATTGAAGGAGAAGTATTTAATAAACGTCTAGTAAATGGAGAAGAGTCACGTATAGAGTTCTTAAAGAAGTACGTAGACTTTCAAAATCCTGATGTCTATGATACTTTAGTTAAGATTCTAAACGACCCAGAGACTCCTGACTACGAGAAGTTTGTGATTAAAAAACTTTTACCTATTATAGACTTGATCCCTACAATCGGTTTAGACTTTTTTACAGGTAAAGACTTACAAAACAGAGATGTAATTCCTATGGGAGAGTATGTTCCTGAACTACATAAAATTAAACTAAATGTATTTGGATTAAAGAATAGAGGACTAGATTATTCTAGACGTGTTATTCTCCACGAGATTCTACACTCTGTTCTATCATCTACGTTACAAAATCCTACAAGCGAGATAGACAAAGAACTTGTAAATAGTCTTAAGCCTATCCTTGCCTACTATCAACAGAAATATTCTACAAAAAAAAGAACAGACACTTACTATGGTTTTAAAGACATACACGAGTTTGTATCAGAGTTTTTTACTAATCCTGATTTCCGCAACACTCTAGAGTCGGAAGAACCAAACTGGTTTATTAAAATTATAGATGCTATCTTTAAGTTCTTTGGTAAGAAGTTAAATCTAAATCAAAATCCTAATAGCCTAGAGAATATAGATCTATTGATGGAAAACTTCTTCAATGAGATACTCCTTGCTCAAGATATTAATACTAGTATTATATATACTAAGTTTGATTCTATACCCTATACTATGAGTGTGCCTCAAATGCTTGAGATGGATACGTTTGTAGAGGAGAATTCAGACTTCCTTACTCGTTTAGATGAACTATTACAGGACGAAAATCTAATCAACTGGAGTAAGGTAAGAGATCAAGCAGAGATTCTAGGAGTAAACGTAGGCAGTGTATTAAGAACTAAGGACATGTTCGTAGAGATTTCTGCAGCTGAGGCTAAAGAGTCTTTTAAATCTTTAGTAAGTTTCTTCCATGATAGCTCTAAGTACTTAGCAAGTGTTCGTACTTCTCTTAACAAGATGTCTTCTGATCCTACAATAACCAAAGATCAACTGTTTAGACAAGCTTACCATGCTAAAGAGTTAGGAGAGCAGTATACAAACCTAGCACAAAATTATCGTAGAGTTATGGGAGACCTAGGAGCAAACACTATTTTGGGTCAACAGTTGTTAAACTTAGAAGCTACTGCAGATTCTTTGTCTAAGGCTTATTTTAACAACGCTGTAGAGGCTTTAGCTATTAAGTTGGCAGATGAGTTCGCACCACAGACAAAAGACGCTCAGAAGCGAATCCAAGACAATATAGATAGGTTTAAAGTTTCATTAGCAAGTGCACAAAAACTAGGAAACACTAGACTTATAAAACTTACCGAAGATCGTATTAGGAATGAAGAAGCAAGAATGTCTACCCTAGCTACTAAGACTAACTTACTAAAAGCACTTAGAGGTCAGATAAAAGACGTAGGAAACTTCTCTCTTTTCTTAGAGTCAGCAGGATTATCAGGAAACATTCTTACAGGTACTGTAGGAGGTATGATTGCTAATCAGTTTGATACAGCTAACGTAAAGGCTCAAGCAATGGAAGTTAAATTAAAGAAGATTGCAGATGAGTTACAAAACCACCTAAAGAGTAAAGGGATGGGAGTAAATACTGCATTCGACTTTGAAAATGTATTTGGACGTTTCATTAAGAAAGTAGAGATTGTAGAAAACAAGAATGGAAAAATCTCTAAGAGAGAAACACTAGTTCTGTTGAGTGAGATGGATGAAGTTCGTTACAACAATCTTATAACTAAACTTAAAGCAGAGTTAAGAGAATTAAAACAAACTAAGGTACAAGACTCTACAGTAAAAGATTTAATCAGAGCTAAAGAAGAAGAGATTCGTAGAACAAGATCTGAGTTTGAAGTACAGCCTTTTGAAGATATCTACTATCAAATTCAGAACATGCTTAGTGCAGAAGCTAAAGAAGCTAGAGACTTAATCTTTGAAGAGATGAATAAGATCCAAGTAGGAAGTCTTACAGAAGAAAACTCAGAAGAACAGTTAGATAAATTAGATGACTTAAAAGAAGAACTAGACTTACTAGAATCTGATTACGATAAAAACAAAAACTTAAAAGATGAAGCAGGACTTAGAATTGCTGCTAACATTAGAGAATGGAAGAAGAGTAGAGCTGCTGCAGAACTTTATACTTACACTATCAGTAAAGAAAACCAAGCACTTTTTGACTCTCAACTAAATTCTAAAAAAACAGCTTACGATAAAGCAGCTGCTGACTATCAACAAGCAGTAGACGACAATGCTGATGCTGATACCTTAGACTACAAGAAACAAACAGTAGATTACTATAAGAAACAGTTTGAGTTGTGGAAAGCAAACAACTGCGTAAGAAAAATTGATCCTGAGTTCTATAAACAAAGAAAAAAAATAGTAGATGCAGTTGCTGCTATTCAGTCTAGGTATCCTGTTCCTTCAGGTGTTCGTAAAATGGATGAAGTATGGAATGATATATTCGGGGTATTGAAGGGATATAAGAACACAGATAACTTCTACGAAGGTTCTAAGATCGCTTCTCCTAATCCAGATGGAACTCCTTCTAATCTCTCTACTCTTGTTAGAGCATTAGAAGAAGAAATAGAAGCAATTAAAACTGCTTACAAGACTGATGTAGATATGTCTAAAGAAGATTCTGACAATCTCAAGGATCTGTTTTCTTCTTTTGGAGACATCCAAGAAAAGGTCTACACTCCTGATTATGTAAGGGAATACACTAGTAAGTTAAATCTAATTAAAACTTCTTTAATTGCTCAAAACAATGTAAAGTACCAAGACCAAACTGATGACTCTCTATTAGAGTTAGATGCAACTAAAGAACTTAGAAAGACTGATTGGTACAAACAAAACCACAAAAAAGTAAACGTATGGGATGAGAACAATCAGATATGGACTTTATCTGATGAACCTTTATATTTCTGGATGTCTACCGAACCTACAGATAAAACTTTGATTAGCGATACTTCTCCTTCTTTTAGATGGAATACTATTGCAGTGAACCCTAGATACATTAAACCAGAAGTAAAGAATGTAAAATACAGTAAGCGTGTTCCTTTACGTACAGACAGAACTGAATATAGAAACAAAGAGTACGATAAATTAGATGCTAAGGAAAAAGAAATTCTTCAGAAGATTACAGATCTTTATTTAGATCTTCAGAAAGGAACACCTATGAATCTTAAGAAAGGATTAGAGTTGCCTAGTGTTATGATGGACCCTGTAGAAAGGTCTCTGAAAGATACTAATATGGGTACACTTAAATCCAAAATAGGATCTACTTTTCAAGGTATTTGGGATAGAGCTACTTTTGAAGATGACGAAGAAACAGCAAGGACTGAAGAAGGGGGATCTGTTATACAAAAGGTAAGTAAGAAACTTTATTTAAAATATAATAGACCTATTCCTGCAGATAAAATGAGTCTAAACATTCTTAACAGTATTGGAATGTATGGTGCAGACTTAATCAGATTCAAAGAAGCTTATGAAGTAATGCCTTACATCTATGGTATGCAAGACGTATTAAAAGAGTCTTTGCCTGGTACTAAGATTGAGAAGATGATTAATAACTTGTTTGAACGTAAGTTACAAGGTAAGAATCGTAAGTTCTTAGTAAACAACAAAGCGGGTAGAATGGTAGAGAAAGTACTTGATATGTCTTTATCTGTCAACTCTCCTATTGTACTTGCTTACCGTCTTCCTTCTAGTGTAAAAAACTTTATGGCAGGATCTGCTAACATCTTTATACAAGCTGGTATATATGGTTTAAGTCGTAAGGAAATTTTTAAGGCTATGGGTAGAAATGCTGTACATATAGCAGACTTGTTTCAGTCAGAAGTAGAAGATGGTAGAGATTCTGAATACATTGCTCGTATGAGATACTTTAATGTTATGCCAGAAGATCAACTAAGTGAAACAGGACGTAAGTTATTTATTTCTAAGTTAGGCAAGTATCGTAAGTACAATCCATTTAACTTTCTAGGATTCTTTAGAACCTTTGGTGAATTTGAAATGAGAAGTGCAGTTGCAGAGGCTATGTCTCAGCAGTTTTTAGTTCCTTTGATAGATAAACCTGAAGGAGTTCCTTTGTTTGAAGCATACGACTTTAAAGACGGAATTCTTGTTCCTAAGGATACGATTGTAGACTTAGAAGGATTTTCAAAAATAGAACAATACTACAGAGGTAAACTTAACCACGTTAACGCTGCTATCCAAGGTGCTTATGGATCTATGGACAAAGGAGAGTATAGTAGATACACTCTTGGTAGAATTATAGGAAACATGAAAGGATGGGTTGCTTATCAAGGTATGAGGAGATTTAAAGTAGGCAGAACTATTAATCCTAGATCAGGAGAAGAGTTTCAAGGTTTCTACGTGACAGTAATTCAAGCGCTTAAATTACTTTATCAAACAAACTTCTCATTACCGGCAACTAGAAATCTTATGACTCCTGCAGAACGCAGAGAAACAGAAGGTGCAGCTATAGATATGCTTGCATTAGCTTTAATTATGGGAGTATCTGCCTTGCTTAATAGTTTAAGATATGATGATGAGGATGATGAAGATATGTATGTAGTGTATTTCTTGCTTTATAACTTGTTATTGATTGAAGACGAGTTAAACAGTTTGAACCCTGTATTTAGTCCTTTGTCTATTTACCATTCTAGGTTTGAAAACAACGTAGACGGACAAAACTTTGCTCAGTATTACTTGAATAGAAACGTATTACTTCCGTTTGCAGGTGCTACAGATGCTGTAAAACTAACTGTAGAAATGCTTAATCCTTTTGACGATGCAAGTCCCTTTGATGAGTATGTTCCTAGGAGTAGAAGTGGTAAGATCTCTAACCCTAAAAGATACCCACCAGATCCTACTCTTAAAGGAGATATAGAAATATCTGCTCGTATCCAAAAACTATTTGGATTAAACGCTTCTATAAACTACTTCTTAAACCCTGAGTATCTGTTTAGAAAGTACGAAAAGTATAACCCTAAGTGGTATGTAAGTAGTTTAGAAGCAGACTTAAGAGGAGAGAAACGTTCTGTAAACTCCATAGATAAACAAATAAAATCTATTGAAAGACAAATAGACTACGTAGACGATGTAGATACTAAGGAAAGTCTATTGAATAAAATAGAATCCTTACAGATGGAAAGATCAGAGTCTAGAGATAGGACATCTTCTTTAACAGAAATATACTCAGAGACTGGGAGGAAATAATCCTCCTAGTTTCTTGACTTTATTTTTAATTAAAGTATTTTTGTTATACGGACTAAGGTCGGACTTAACAGTCGTAAAGATAAATATTTATGGAAACACATGACATTCTCAGAGAGCAATCAAAGAAACTTCGTCACATCGAAGGTCAACTTTGTTGCATCAACGCTAGCGTAACTGCGGAAGCAGGTATGAACGGCAGTAAAGTAATCTCAGGCACATCACCAGTTACAGGTACTTTTCAGTACTTTGTTGTTAACGCATCAGCTGTAGTTAGTGCTATCTTAGATCAGAACGCAGCTAGTCTTATGACAAGCTTAGGTCTTTCAGGAGTTACTTTGGCACCAGGAATGAAGATTAGCGTAGCTAAAGGAACAACTATCTCTTCTATAACACTTGCTTCAGGATCTATTATTGCTTACAACGCTTAATTGATGAAGACCCTTTTAGTAACTATCACCACAGTATGTGCCTTTTTGGGCACATATTTTTTAAATCTAACTGCAGATAACGCAGAACAATACTTAGCGATTGTTGCTGTTGTATTTGTAGATGGATTTTTTGGTGTATGGGCAGGTACTAAGAAGATTGGTTTTCAAACAAGAAAAGCAGTTAAAGTACTTCAGACTTTGTTTGCTTGGGTAATGATTCTTTCTGCTATCTTAATGGTAGAGAAAGGATTTGATGGTACGTTCTGGCTTTCAGAAACTTTCTGTGCTCCTTTTATTGTCTTCCAACTTATTAGTGCTCTTAAGAATGCTAACACAGTAGGAGTAATAAACAACAGTGTACTATCTCAGATCTTAGCAAAGATAGACCAGCATAAATTTAACCACGATAATGAAAAACCTCTCGATTAAACTTAATATTATCTTTTTCTTCATCATTGCTTACTTACTTTTTAAGTATGAGTATGTACAGGAACAAGATACTAATCAAGTAATATCTTTTATTGATTCTATAGATAAACAAAACGATACTTACTTTGAAAAGATTGACTCTCTAGAACATATAAAGCACGAAGAGTATTTCCGTTACGAACAAATCACCCTAAAGTATGACACAATTCAGATTGCTATTGACACTATGCCTGATATTGACGGCACAAAATTCTTACTCACAATCAGTAGACAGCTTACCCTTAAAGGAGTTGAATAATGAGTTCCTAAAAGGAATTCAAGCACGTGAGAGAGTAGTAAGTCTTAAGAAGATTATCAAGACAGATAGCGTTCAGTTATCCTTGTATAAAGATTCTATTATCCCTAACTATAAGAAGGCTTTAGATACCGCTAAAGTAGAGATAGTTCGCTTAGATACTAAAGTTAGGTCTCAAGCAGAAACAATTAAAACTTTAAAGAACGTTTTGAAAGGCGGGTTATTTGCTATAGCTTTGTTAACCATAGGGTTAATACTTTAACCTACCAGCCTATGATGCCAATCTCAAAACAGATTATCCAACACTACATGGATAATCCAAATACGGATGAGTCAGCTTTAGAAGTTGCTATTCGTTTCAACTACCAACCAGAAGTATATAATGAACTAAGAGCTAAGCGAGTTCGTGACTTAAAAAGAACTGCTATGTATAAGTTGGGTGCAGATAAACCTTTAACGCCTAACGATCAACCTACACAAATTACAGGAACTTATGATGAGAATCTAGATAAAGGTACACTTGAGGTATCTAAACTAGTTTCTACTCAGCCTAGATCTTCTGAAGAAATCATTGAAATTCACAAGATAGACAGAACTAAGTGGAGATTAGTACAGTATTGGAGTAAAGAAAAACAATCAGGTTGGCTAGTGTCAGCCTTATTTGCTTCTATAAAGCCTGAGGACACTTTTCCTCAAGACATAGAGAACGTTCTCAGAGAGGTTTTCCTAGAATCTAATATAACTCCGTACCCAACACCTAGAAAGTCTCCTATAGCGTCTAAGAAAGGCTTATTCGTCTACATGAGTGACAAACACGTAGGTGCTCTTACTCATCCTAACTCTATTTTCAACAATCAGTACAACGAAGATGTCTTCGAAGTACGTATGATGAGAGTATTAGAAGAGATAGAGAAGCAAGTAAAGACCTATGGAAGGTTAGAAGATCTTTTTATTTGTGATTTAGGAGATTCATTAGATGGTTGGAGTGGTCAAACTACTAGAGGAGGACATGCACTTCCCCAGAACATGAACAATAAGGAGTCTTTTATGACGTATCTTTATGCTCATAAGCGATTCTTTGACCTGTTAGTAGAAAAAAACTTAGCTAATAACATTCATGCTATTATGCAGACAGAAGATAACCACTCAGGTTCTTTTGGCTACATAACTAACCAAGCACTAACTCTTTATTTAAATACGGCTTATCCTTTTATCAAAGTAACGATAATGGAGAAGTTCTTAGAACATTTTGACTATGGAAAACATACATTTATTTTTACTCATGGAAAAGACTCTGAGGATCTTAAGCATGGTCTTCCCCTTTTCTTAACTGAGAAAGCAGAAAATTTCCTTAACAAGTATATAGATCACCACAATTTAGGAGAGAATAAAAACATCTCAATAGTAAAAGGTGACCTACATACAGAGAGCATGCAGCAAGTTTACAAGTTTAGATATAGGAATGTATTGTCTATGTACGGCTCTTCTAAGTGGATAATGAATAACTTTGGTCCTGGTTATCCAGGAGTTTCGTTTGATTTAGTAGAAAAAGATACGGATTTAATATATTCGTTTTATATTCGCTTTAAATAAAATTAAGATGATTAAGATAGCAGATATAGATAAACTTATAAACCAGTTCTATTTAGACTCAGAGAAGGATGGGTTAGCAGTAAGACCTAATGTGGTACTGCTTACAGAGGATCAGTTTGAGGATCTATTAAAAGAAATGGGAGTAGAGGAAGAAGACGATGTTGTGATAGAAAGTATACTAGGATTAGATGTCGTCATAGCAAACGGGATAGAACATCCAAGAGTAATAAGATTATAAAAAAAGGGGCCCTATTAAGAGCCCCTTTTCTTTTGGTTGGTAAACTAAATAACTAAAAACTAAAACTAAATAAACTAAAACTATGATTACATCGCTTGTGGTCCTCCTGTAGCAGCTAAGAAAGCAAGAACTTCTTCTTTTACTTTCAGCTCTACTACGATTGGCTCACTTGTGATTTCAAATTTAGTGATTTTTACTGGAACTTTTTGCTTAGTTGCAGGATCAATTTTGTATTGATAGTCTACAGGGTTAAGTTTATCAGCGTTACCTTCTAAGACAACGGCTAAACCATTCTCTGTAGGGTAAGTCATAAGAACCTTGTGGATGTTAAAAGAGAAACCTTTCTTGATGATCAATTCCATCTCTTCACCGTTCTCTACTTTTTCTTTTTCTGTGTAATAGAATAACATATTTGTCTTTTTAATTACCAAACGATAGCAATGTCTCGATCACTTACCATGATCTTTTCTTCTCCTTCTACTTCAACTAACTCTGCTGATTGAAGGTACATGATGTTTACATAAACGAAGTCTCCTACTTTTACGTTGGTTACTTCTTCTCCGAGAGCGTATACTTCTAAACGCTTAAGGTTAGCCAACTCTTTCATGTTCAACTCTTCTTCCATCTCTGGTGTAAGTTGAATGAGTCTTTCTTCTCTCTTAGGACGGTTGAGTAATACTCGGTGTCCTTTTACTGTGATTGCCATATTGTTTTAATTTGTTTTTGCTTTGATTACATCTAGACCTGCTGCTATTAATAGTTCTAATCCTGTTCTATCTCTATAATCTTCTAGATATACAAATGTAGTGATTCCACTTTGAATAATCAACTTAGCACAATGCACACAGCATGCATGAGTACAGTACATAACGGCTCCTTCTGTACTGATAGGACTCTTGCATGCTTTAGTAATTGCATTGGATTCTGAGTGGAGTACGTATTCAAAGGTTGTATCATTCTCTTCACATACATTTGGAAACCCTGAAGGAGTTCCATTATACCCAAAAGAGATAATGTTTCCGTTCTTTACGATTAAAGATCCTACCTGGAGTCTCTTACAGTAAGATTCTTGAGCGATTCTTACAGCTAAATCTAAGTAAAGTTCAGACTTATCAGTCTTAGGCATGTTATATATGATAGGTATTTTATACATTATTGTTTATTAAAAATTGTTCAGGTGGTACAAATCTACAAAGTTCTCTTGGTATTCTGTAGAAATAATCTTCTCCAGATCTTTCTCTCGTATTAATATATAACCTCTCTAAGTACTCTTTTTTAAAAATCTTATCAGATCTTACAATTAGAGCTGCATATGTTTTACTGCTTATAATTATATAAAAGAACAAATGATCTTTACTAAATTTTTTCTTTCTATCTAAAAAAGAAACAGTAGAATATGGAAAACTATTCATATCAGTAAAAGCGGTATTTTTCATTTCTACTTCAAAGAAGTATCTTTTACCGTCTTTGTAGGCTACAATGTCTATGTTGTAATCTTCTTCCTCCTTTGGCTCAATTGTATAACCATGACTTTCTAAGAAGGAACATGTAAGTTTCCTTCCTAGAGCGTCATATCGGTCATATTGATCTTTTACAAATTTCAAAACTATCTTAAACTGAGTTCAAATCTAAAGATTTCTTTTGGAATATCTACAACTACGTCTTTAAAATTTATATCACGATGTAAAAGAGATTTATAATCTTTGGACATGTCATTAAACCTACCTTGCTTAAACAATTCAATGTCTCTATGATATAAAGAACTAGGTCTAAAGACATACATAACCATGTTATCTACTTCATAATAGTCGTAGAAAGAGTCAAATCCTGTAATTTTAGTTTCAAACATCTCAAAAGCATCTTTGTCTGTAGGCTTAAACAAAAAGAACAAACAGTTAGTGTACTTACTTTTATACCCGTAATCATCTATGTAAACATTAACTAACCCAAAGTTAGCAAGTAAACGAGCAGCATTAGCCCCTGATGTAAATATCATGGGGCTAAGAAACTTGGTGGTATTGTTTGTAGTATCTGAGTACACTTTACACAATTCTAAGTCCGTCATTCCAGTAGTCCTCCATTGTATATGCCCACATATCGTTTTCTGAGTGCCATTTTAAGCGTTGAATTGCTTGGTGGAACCCTTCATACTCCTTACCTAAGTAAGTGCCTCCCATCTTTCCTAAATCCATTAGCTTGTCTGACATCTCATAGATCAAAGGACTACCTGGATACTTCTGACTCTCTACGATAAATCTAAAGTTATGTATAGTCAAGTTCTCTCCGTAGATATTTAGGTCTGTCTGCTTAAGAGCTTCTGTGTAGAAAGCTGCTTGGAAATCATATCTGTGTTTAAGCAACATCTCTACCCAATAGTTTAAAGAAGTTGTGGTTGTTTTAAGGTCAATAGGATATAAGATGTTGTTCACTGTGTCAACTACCACTAAATCCAAAAGACCCTTACAAGCAATTCCTTCGTATTCAAACTGAAGAGACTGTTGGGTAAATACTTTAAACTGTGAATTCCCTACTACGTACTTAGAAGTAAAGGGACTCATCTTAAGAGTGTTTGCTACGTTCTGAATGGTTGCATACTGAATAGGACTTACTACTTTCTTTCCTTCCCCAGCAATCAAGTCATCATAATAGGCTTTACCCTCTTTCTCGAATCTTTCTCTTACCTTAGCGAGAGTATCACGCTTAAATCCTGCTAATTCGTAGGCTATGTTTTCTGCCATAGTATCATTACGATTAGCAAATAGATGCCATACAAAGTCTCCCATCTGTCCTGTAGGTCTTTCTACAGTACTGAAATAGAATTGCTCCATGAATACATCTTCTCCTTGAGTTAATAATAAATCTACTCCATCACCTATAACTGTTACTTCTGCTGGTTCATCCATGTCAGAATTAGGATCGTAGTTAATATAAAGGTTAGGGTGTAAAAGTATTTTCTTTAGCCTACTCTGGCTTTGTGCTGTGTTGGATAAATAATCCTCGTCTAAAATCATTGCTTCGTAAATTTAATAGTTAGTGTAAACCATAAGAACCCTAAATGAATACTAAACCTCTCTCTAGAGTTAGTGCGACTAAAAGTTAATATGGGTAAAGGATAGAAGAACCAATAAGGATAATTCCTTTGGCCTTTGGTTAGTTTGGAAAAGTTACTTACTTGAATCTTCATGGGTCAAATCATTAAACTCAGGCTTCTCTCTTAAGATATAGGCAATAAACATAGCATTACATTGTATGTGTCCTATATGGTGGATAAGAGATTCTTTGTCATGAGACTCTCCTGATAACAAACTAAAAGTATGTCTCAACATACTCTCTAATACTTCGCTAGCTGGCATTCCTTTCTTCCAATTATCTTTAGCGTATTTCTTAGCTCCGAACTCTAGTACTTCTACCATAGGTTCTAAAGACTTAAAATCTACTAAAGACCACTGAGCCTTACCTTTGTTGTATCGTAGTGCTTGACTACCCTCATTATAGTCTTCCATAGCAGGAAAATCGTTAGCCATAGTTAACGTTTTAAGGCACCTGTAGTAGTTTTAGAAATAGGATAAGCAGGAACTACTGTAAGAATAACTCTTCCAAATTTCATAGGAAGAACATTAGTTACAATAGACATTACTTCATTACAGTTTACTATAGTTCCTAATTGGATAGTTTGACTGTATTCATCTCCATAATAGGTGACCATGTTTTCTCCATAAGCGTAGGAGTGTGCGACATCAGGGGAGCCAACAGCTTCCACTTTGTCTGATTCTGTGCGGGGTTCTATAATATATAACATAATTTTTAGTCTAGTTCTGGTACTTCCACTCCCAGGATTTCTCTTGCAAATAAGATCACATCTTGTATAAACTTATGTACTTCGTCTTTCTTACCGTTAGATAAAGAGAGAGGAGTTTTAATAAACTGTCCTTGGAACATAGTCTCTTCGTAGAAGTACTTGTCTTTAAGGAATGTTACTACGTCCTCTTTGCTATATACTTCCCCTGTAAGCGACTCAAAGCCTGCTTTTACTATAGGTACTAGGGTACTATAGAAATAAGCTAACTGAGGGTTTGTTTTCTTAGAATCTATTCTAGTAATACAAACTTCTACATCTATACTCGGATCTTGTTTCATAAGTTCTTTAAAGTATGATTGCATTAACTCTTTATCTCCCTTAAGATAAACGTTACCATCTATATTAAGGGAAAGAGTTGCAGGTATGTAAACTCTATTTATCATTAGTTCTCTTTTCTATTTCTTCCAAAAGCAAAAATGCCAACTCTTCGTCTTCTTCTATCTGGTTACTTACGTTTCTCTTCTGCAAATATCCGTCTAAAATTTTAATAAAGTAAGCATTTTTTGCTTTTGCTTCGTTAATTGCTTTCCGTAAATCGTCATTAACAAACTCACGGATAAACTGATACTGTGTGTTAACTGCTCTAGCAAGGAGATAAGTTCTTCTTACCTCCTTTATCTGTTCATCTGTCATTACTCTGCTGCGTAGCCAAAGAATACATATAGGCCATTACACTCATCTTTGCTCTTCTTGTATTCAATCTTAGCAACCTGAGCGTTACCTTCAACCAATTGTTTAACAATATTTACCGTAGTACTAGTCTTAGTACGTTCTGAGTAAGCTCTAGCTATCTTAATTGCTTCTGCTTGTAAGATATGACTACCTATTACTCCGTCACGTGTTCTAACTTCATATTTGGTTTCCCAAACTCGCTTACCTACCTGTGGATTTAACTCTACTTGGGTTTTAATCTTGTTAGAGTTTGGTTTAGGATCTTTAGCACAGATTGCCCAACAGTCTCTTTTACCCATAGAATCATAAGAATCATCTACAAAGTCTCCTAAGGATTTTTTAGATGCTTGATACTTTTTAGTTACGTCTGTAAAACTGTAAGTTGTGCTTATTGTTCCGTTGTATGGATCATTCCCACAATCATCAATAGCTTGTTCTACTAATTCACGGTACCCTTCTGACATAGAAGGGGCTGATACTGTGTTATAAAATGTTGTTGCTCCCATGATTTTAATTTTAATTTTAATTTTAAGTTTAGTTTTTTAGTTTTAATTTACTTCTTCCAATACGGTGCAATACAAGGATCTGCTTTAAGAGGAACTCTTTTACAAAACTTAGCACCTGCATCTACCATTGATTTTTCTAATTGTGCAGCAGCCTGTTGCGCAATTTCCTCAGGCGTTTCTATTAATATCTCATCGTGTATTATATTGACTATCAATACTTTAAATAATAAATTATTAGGTACTAGATATTTAGTCCAAAAATACACACAAGCTAACTTAGTAATCTCTGCGGATTCACCTTGAATAGGATAGTTCAAAGACATGCGTTCAATGTCTCCACGTTTTCTAAAGAATTGACTTACCTTCTCTTTCATCTTTCTAGCCGTAGGTGTGTTTGCATTCTTCATCTGCTTGTACCTGTCCCAGAAATCTTTGTTCATCTCGTTCTTAAGTTTAGAAAACTCATCGTAGTAATCTACGTAAGACTTCTTACCTGTTACGGGTGAGATAAGAACATAGCCATTCTCTACGCCAAACTTCTTTGCTTCATCAAAATAAGACTTAAGTCCTGGAAAAGCATTAAAGTAAGAATCATAAATATGTTGACCTTGTTCTACACTAAGTCCTAGTTGATCTGCAATACCAATACCTGAGCCACCATAGTTAATAGCAAAGCCTGCAACCTTAGCTGATTGTCTCTTATCCTTGTGTTTCTTCTTGATGTCATTAAGATCCATACCATCTAGTTCGTTATACATTTTAGATGCTACGAATGAATGCATGTCTCCTAAGTCTTTGTCGTAGAATTCTAAAAGGTTTTTATCTAGACACTTGTTAACTAATACAATTTGCTCTTGGCCTGTATAGTCACAACCTACTAGAGTGTTTCCTTCTGATGCTACGAAACAAGATCTTGTTTCTTGGTCTGAGGGAATGTTCTGAAAGTTAAAGTTCTTTACGTCTCCTGATTTACCACCACTAGATAAGCGTCCTGTGTTCATCAACTGCTTAAACTGTGTGTGGATTCTTCCGCTTACTGGATTAATTTGATCTATCCAGTTCTGTCCGTAAGTCCCTATGTCTTTTTGAGCTCCTTTAAACTTTAAATAAGTCTCAATAATGGGGTATTTTGAGCTGTATTTTACTAGATGGTTAGCTTCAATGGTGTCTTTAGTCTTTCCTTTCTCTACTACTTTAGTGTTTACACCTAGTGCCTGAAAGAATTCTACTACCTGTGAAGGTGAGTTCCAATTCACATTAACCTTAGTCGAAGAAGAGAAGAGGTCAAGTTGAGAGTCGATAAACTTTTCCATCTTATTATCTAGGATGAATTGGTTTAACTGTGCTTCAGCTTCATCTGCTATGGCTTGTACTTTGTTTATCTTAGCTGTCCATTGCTCTACGTCTAGTTTCATTCCTGAATACTCGATGTAGGCTAGTACTAATACAAACTTATTGTCCAAATCAATGGACACTGAGGTACCATCTGCTAGCTGTAAGAATTCTTGTTTGTCCTTTAATTCGTGTAGATACTTTACGTCATACGCAGAGTACTTTACGAAACCTTCAGTAAGTCTACCTGTAATATTTAGTCGCTCTTCTTTGCTTAGTATGATTCCACAATGACGTAGTACACAAGCAGCAAGTGAGCATCTATGGCTTTCTATACCTAGGCGAGATGTTTTTTCTCCTAAGAAGGTATCGTATACCTTTGTTGGAATTACCCTATAATGATAAAGGAATCTTAGGTCAAACTTTAAGTTATGACCAATAAGACCCTTAGTCTCTAATAACTCTTTGTATTCGTTGATGTCAATCGTAGTTAAGTCTATTACGTATTGAACATCGTTATCTCCTAACTGAAGAGTATACAGTTTAGTAGTGTAAGGATCGAAACCTGAGGTCTCTGTGTCCAAACCTATCCACTCTAACTTGTTTAAGTATTCGAGGGACTCTTGTACTGTAGTAAGGGTAATGTCGGGTAAGGAGATATCTTGTTTGGTAACTAGATATATCATTTTAAAATGGGTCCTACTATCTTGTTATAATCATTTAAAGCCTGTTTAAGCTTTTCATACTTCTGCTCTTGTGAGTAGTTGCCTTGTTCAATATCGGTAAGGCAGGTTCTGTACACATCGTAGATAAGCTTTCTATCGTGGTTACTTAACTTAAGAATCTTATTCGAAAGTTGTAGCATGTCTTCTGTGGTATCTTCTCCCCATATCTTGTTTAAAGATTTACCTAAGTTCCATACGTGATGAGGGGTATAAAGATTGCACTTAGGACAAGCTGGTAATAAGTTAGTTAAGTGATAACGAGTAGATACTTTAGTTCTACCTACAAAGTGAGCACATTGAAGTCCTTTAGGATCTAGAGTAATCTCACAAGCATGGCACTTATTAATGTGTGCACCTCTTACTAACCATGATGTTATTTGATCTAACTTGGTTTGAGTAATAGTTTCTTGTTTGATCTTACGTTTAATTTCTTTGCGGACTTTTTGCTTAGCTTTCTTTTCTTTTACTACACATCCTGCACAAAGTCTTTTAGTCTTGTTGGCGATAGCTTTTACTTTACCGCACTCAGAGCAAGGCTTCTGCAAGTCTCTTTCTTCGGGATTTCCTTTTACAGGAACTTTCTTGATTGTTCTCTTTAACATGGTGTACAAATATAACTAAAAGAAAAGGGGATCTGTTGACCCCCTAATCTTTTTTGGCATGCAAGAGAATTACAAAGTTAACCTAGCTTCGTGTATAGGAGTGTAGGTTTCAGAAATTAATTCTAAGCCTCTGTTGTTGATGTTGTAAGCTGTTCCGTGGATCAAAGACTCACGCTTATGCTCTATACTCTTGTGTCCCATCATATAGTTAGTGAAACGAGTAGTAGCATTAAACAAAGCATAAGCTGTATTACCATGAGTGTTATACTCAGTAGCAATAGCTTGTTTGAAATCTAAGATACGATTCTTAGTACGTCCTGCTTCTCCATCACCTCCGATAATACCTAAGATAAAATCCTCTGTAACTACTTCAGGAATGTTAATTTTACTCAATTCGATTAACTTCTCAACAAATTGCTCCTCTTGAGTAAGAGAGTTTTGTAGTTGAGAGATGATAATAGCTAATCTTCCGTGAGAGTTCTTAGTGTGTCTTACCCTCTGAGACTCTCTTAGAGCCATGTAAAACGTGTTAGCACATACAACTGTCACATTGGTTGCTCCGAAGCCAATAGGAGCACTACCATCGTGTGAAGTAAGGGCTGTAAGAAACCTCTTATTGTCAGATCCACCGATAGTAACATCAGTTAGAGGGAATTGATAGTATACTTTCTGGCCGTCTCCTAAGAAACCACCTCTTTCTCCTGAGATATTAACCCTAGCAGCAGCTTCTAAAAGCATGTCTAAGATTTCTTCATTCTGTGTAGGAACATATTTAGATCCTACAATACCTAAACACTTGTTAGTATCTCCTCTGAAGATACCAAAAGCAGGAGTAGGTTCTCCGTTAGGACCTACTAGTTCACGTTTGTCTACTGTCCAGTTAGTCCTGGAGGTTTCTAATAATTGTTGTTTGTTCATAAGGCTGGTCTTTTAAATGTTTCAATAAAGTTTTGTAGTTCTTCTAGTTCTTTAATTCTACCTTGTACTTCACAATAGTCGTACTCGGTACTTTGTTCCATTAGTTTGGTTTGTTTTACTCTTTCAGTAAAGTGTTCTATTAATTTAGATTTAAATTCTAAATGACTTAATGTCTCGAAATCTTGCCAATTCATATTTTTTATTTTAAGTTTTGTAGCCAGTCTATATCATCACGATTACTGGCCATTAATATTTCGTTTATTCTTTTAAAGTGGTTACATTCCCACTTACCTCCAGCGTATAGAGCGGCTGCAGGATGAGATGCTACTAATACGTGATGAAATTTATCATCAATCAGGTGAGCAAACTTTAAAGCGTCTTTACCCCAGAAACAAAAAATAAGTCCTGTGGTGCTTTCGTTTAAAGTTTTGAATACAGCTTCTGTAAATTGAGTCCAATGAGCTAGATGAGAACCTGACTTACCTTCTTCGATAGTTAAAGCTGCGTTAATTAAAAGAACTCCTTGCTTAGCCCATGCTTCTAGGTCCATGTCAATAGGAAATGATAGTTCGTCTGGATAAATATCTTCTTTAATCTTGTTATACATAACCCTTAAAGAAGGAGGAACTTGATCTTTATTTCTAGGACTGAAAGCTAAGCCATGTGCTGTAGGTTCTCCTTTGTATCTACCTGGATACGGATCCATACCTAAGATAACCACTCTTACTTTCTGAAAAGGGGTTAAATTAAAAGCCTTGAAGACTTCATCTTTGTAAGGAAGAATAGACTTAGTTTGTCTTTCCTTAGCAATGAAACCCCCAAGGCTCTTAAAATATGGACTCTCTATTGTATCTCTTAGGTGTAAATACCAATCATCTGGAATATTTACTAATTTTTTCATTAATCTCTTTTCTACGTTTACGTCTTCTGCTACTATCTAAAGTTTCTACAATAACATTAGCTCTAATCTCTGTATTCATCATACCAGGAAAAACATCATCTACCATGTTAAGGATTTGATTATATCTTACCTTATAGCTGTTCATTACATCGTAGAAGTCAGTATGCTGTCTAATCGAATGAATGATTGTAGAGTGATCTTTGCCTAGTAAGTTACCTACTTTGGTATATGTGTAGTGAAATTGAATAAGTAAAACAGCAGCAAACTGAAATCTAGCTTCTACATACTCTCTCTTTCTGCTTAGTTTAACAAACTCTTCTACACTGATTCTATTGACGTTACAAACTATCTTTATAATAGTCTGCTCAAAGTCTGTAAACTTAGCTAGATTTACTTTAACCATCTGAGCTTTTTCTTGTGCTAGTTTTTTCTTTCTTGCATACTCTTCAGGATCGATTATATTAATCCTTCTTTGATAGAACTCTTTGTTTTTAGATTTTAAATTTACTGTATTCAATAGACTCTCTTGCATAAGAGGTTCTATTTTGAGTTTTACGAACACAATTTCTAAAGCTTCTTTTACAATATCTTTAACTCTTGGCATAATTTTATTAATTTATCTTTTCCGTGTTCTTTATAAATGTCACTAATGTCCTTACCTAGACTTGCATGATGGTATAGTACAGGTATGTCGTACATCTCAGATATCTTCTGTGAGCCTTCTATACCTGCTCTATCTGCATCAAACCACACATATATGTTATCGAATCTTGCTCTAAGCAATTCATAGGCATTTTCCGATATAGGTGTAGTTTCGCTTCTTACTGCAACTGCATTAACTCCAATAGAGTGTAAGGTCATAACATCTTTAGTACCTTTAGTGATGACTAGAATACTTCCTTTGTGAGGGAGTTGTGTGTATCCTTCTAGCATGCCTCCGAAGAAATTAGTTCTAAACTTTACTCTCTTTTCTGCAAAAGGACGGTATAATTTAAATTTATCTTTTTCTTTGTAGCGATAGCAAGGATCAAAGTCATTGTTAATGTACCAGATGTTGTCAGCTATCCAAGCTTTGTCTACTCTTCTTATGTCAAAAAACTTAAGGATACTCGGAGTTACTCCGAACTGTGCCCAATATTCTAAGTCTTTCTGTGTAAAACGAGTAAGTTTAACTTTAATAGATGCTGGCTTTACCTCTGCTGGTTTAACTGTTTTAAGACTGTCGACTTCTATTTTAAGACCTAACCTATCTTCTAGGCTAAAGTTCTTAAGTTGGAAGTCAGACTCAATCTTATAGAGAATGTCTGGATACTCGTAACCAGTTCTCATTTGAGCTATGTCTATACAGTTGTAGTGGATTTTCTCAGTAGCGTAATCTATAAAATAAAGATTACCACCTTGACTCCACTTAAAGAAGCATGTTGCATGCTTATCAGATCTGAAAGGATTCTTGTACTTGTTTCTAAAATTAATCTTTTCTCCGAAGTAGAACTCCATGAGTTGTTCTTGACCTAATAACTTGTACAAAGTTTGTACGTTAGGTCTAATTTCTATACTTGTCAGATCCATAAGAAAGGTTTTTAAAAGAAAAAGGGGCTACAAATGTAACCCCTTTTCTTAAAAATGAAACAGTTAGTTAAAATTAAAACAAGCTATCTACGTCATCACTAACAGGAGCAGTAGCTACATCGCTTTTTTCCCATGACATCATATCACTAGCAAAAGGACTTTCTACTTCGTTAGCAGCAGGTGCATTGTTTTCGGTGTATTCTTTGAAGTCAAAGTTTCCGTAGAAACTCTTAAATCCATACTCACCAGTAACTTGTTTAGCTACGTAATCAGTGATTTTACTGTTTACGTTTACAAATACTTTAGTACATACATCTTGGTACTTGTCGTCTTTGATTCCTAAGAGAACTTTAACACCCATGTTGGCTTTGTTAAAGTGTGCAAAGAAATCTACCAACTCATTACCTTTACCTTTTGCAATAGAATTCCAAGAATCCAATACAAATGGCTTCTCTTTAGGAGAGATATTACCATAAGCCTTCAATAAAGAGTATACAGTTTCTTCACCACCTTTAGCTTCACGAACACTCTTAAGGTCCATTCTACGAGAAGGATCCAAAGATGCTTGTGCTTCACTCAAAGCAGCCAAGTTCTCAGCCCAAGAAGTTCTAGTAAAGTTGTCAATGAATTGTTTCTTACCTGCTTGAGAGGTACGAGTATCATTGTTTACCCACAAAGAAAACTTACCACGTAAGTCTGTTTTAAAATCAGGATGGTTTACATACCAGAAGTCTAAACGCATTCCGTTTTCACCGTCATAGTTAGGCTCTTTTACTTTGTCTTCGTCAATACCTAGTAAAGCAGCAAGTGCTTTACTGTTAGGGTTAACAGCTACAATTTGAATAGGAGCAAATCCTGTGTACATCTTTTTGCCTGATGAAGGCTCTCTGGTTTCTAATTCGTCAAATTTCATAATAATTTTTTTTTGTTTTTTATTTTGTTTTGGTTACTTCTTCTGTGTAATAGGAGTCAATAGACTGACATACTAAGTTAAGGTCATTAGGGATTAAAGTTTCTGAGAACATATCCATTGGGCTCTTAGCAGGATAGTTGCGGAAACGGTTAGTCACAAAATGATAAGTTGCATTCTCGTCTTTATCTTCACCTACGTGAGTATAAAGTGCGATTGTAAACAATCCTTCGAGAACAATCTGGTTGTCTAACGCTTTACCGATAGTCTTAATCTTCTGACCTACGATATGTCCATCATCCTCAATTGTTTCGCTGTGAGTGATGTAGAATACTTTAAGGTCATTACGAAGCTTACGAGCAGTAGTAAGCATGTTAGTTACGTCTTTAGCCAAGTTAACAAACTTACCAAAGCCTACTTCGTTAGCTTTCTTCATCATAAGAAATGACATAGAGTAGATAGCATCATCCATTACGATAGTCTTAATGTGTAATGCTTTCTCGCTAATTTGTTGTAACAAGGTAGTGATTTGGTTGATGTCGTCTACTTCCATGTAATTCTTAGATTCTAGATTGTAGAGTTTCTCAGCTCCTTTGAAAGGCAATTCTTTCCGTGCTACGTTAATAATAAAGGTTTCTTTTGGGTCTAGAGTCCTGATAGAGGTAGATTTACCTGTACCTGAAGGACCTACAATTGCGATTAGTTTTGATGACATATTTTTTATTTTACTTTGTTTTCTTCTATGTTGTCTACAATATCACCTAGTGTATCCCAACCAAAGTTGGCTACAAAGTGTACTGCTGCGTGGAAACAATTCATAATACTTTTCTCAGGGTTTTCTAACAGTTCTTCTCTCATAGCTTCGTTGTTAAAAAGCTCTTCTGACATCCATACAATGTATTCGTTTTCTTGTTCTTCTGTCCAGGTATGTTTATCATACCATTCATCTTCTTGAAAGTCTATAGTGTTGTAATCTACGTTGATTACTTCACACATCTTCCGTATGAGTTGTACTAAATAAGGGTTCTTTTCTTCTTCGATCATTTTTAATGTTTTGCTTTTCTTAAAAAATTCTCATAGTGATTAGCTGTAGGGCTATTCATCTCTTGGGGTCTAGGTAACTCTTCAAATTCTCCGTTAGCTCCATTAAAGTATAGACCGATGCTTGAGTTTTCTAAGCCAAAGTATCTATCTTTTAGAAATTTAAGGGACCTGTAATGGTTACCGAGTAATGATACATCATAGCCATTGTGTGTGCCTATATTGTATCTAGCAGGACTAAACAAACCTATTACTACTTCGTAGTCTTGGTGTACACCCTTATTGATGTGAAGCTCCTCCATTGAGGGTTCTAGCTTCTCTTCCATAAGTTGACCTTTGTAAGTGTAAGTTTGCTTTTCTGAAGCTGGTGTTTGTTGGTGGACGATTACATTAACCATCTTAAAACGCTTAGAAAATATATCAAGAACATAATCCTTAATCATAAAGTCAAACGTTTGATAAGACGATAACTTCATCTTAGTGTCAGGAGCTAGCTCATTAGATAAAAGACTAATATGATCTAATACAAAGAACACCCACAAGTCATCTGACTTATAAGTATAACCTGTTATTATACGCTTACCTTCTTCTATTTCTTTGTAGGTGTATTCTCCTATCTCAGGATTTTCGAAGTACGCTTTTACGTACTTAGCCATACCTGTGGGATTTCTGATATAGTCAACTACCTCTACTGATCTTTCTAGTGTGTTAATGAACTTCTCTCCTTGCTTTACCTTTTCTAATAGTTCGCTACTTAAAGTATAATTACCTACTGATTTAAGTTGAGATACACTGATTGTAATACGGTGTTTCTCATACATATACATAGATAGGAATGATAGCCAAAAGTCTGTAGCACTTTCCTCTAAGGCAAAATAGAAGATTTTAGGAACTATGTTTGTGTTCTGTGTCTTCTTCATGATGTTAAGAATAGTCATGTATTTAGCAAACTTTGACTTACCTACACCTGAAGCAGCAGTTAAACAAGTAATAGAACCTTTAGTAAATCCTCCATAATGTTCTGATAAACGAGGAAATGGAGGAGGGATAGCTGTTAAGCCACCTGTCTCTTTAATAATCTTGTTACCCTCAATCTGACTTATTAACTTTTCAAAGTTCATAATTAGAGGATTTGATGACTATTGTAAGCAGGTCCTGTACCATTTTTGAGTTCTTCACACCACTTAGCTAAGTCGCTTTGATCTACTCCGTCTACTTTCTTAAAGATAAAGTAACCACATTCTCTGATGAATTTAATACTTCCTTGCTGCTTAAGCGTACTAATATACAGATCGGTGGCTTGTGAGATCTCTTCGAGAGTGTAATCATACTCAGATAAAAACTTAATCAATCTTTTAACTACACTAGACTTATCAGTTGTTTTACCTGATACTCCTAGATTCTTAGCACTGAACTTAGAAATAAAGTCAGCTAACCATGTAGGAGGAATACTTAAGTCTCTATTAGGAGCAGTGTTTATGTGTGTAGTCTTTAATTTCTCAAGAGCAGATAACTCACCAACAGACTCAGTTACATCAAGATCTTGTAGTGCTTTAGGAGTCCAACTGTAAGTTGTTCCATTAAACAGAAGTTTCTCTTCGTAAATCCATCTGTCTATCATCTTCTCCTGTTTGGCTAGTGCCCATAGTACTTCGTAGAATGTCTTTTTCATCTGTTTCTTTTATTAAATTAAAGTTTACACCTGCAAATATTTCCTTCGAATTAATCTTAGGCGGGTCTACAAAGATAAGCGAATCTTCTTCTTTTTCCAAGTCAATTTGGTCTTCCAACCACATTTTTTTCATAAAAAGAAAGCCTGGATGTGACTCCAGGCTATCTCCATAGTGTTCTATTTCTGTCATTTACATGTCTGCTATTTCTTGGAAATCAATTTTTCTTTCCACACACTCTTTAATCTTAGATTCTACGTAATCTTGGTCTTCTGCAACTACGTTAAATACGCTTTCACAAGCATGACAACAAGTGTGTAGTAAAAGATCGTTAGTAATTACTAAGCCACTTTCATCATAACAATGAGGGCAGATGTCATCCATAATCATTTCATCCAGCAGATCCTGACTTATTTCTTTAATTGTAGGGAAGAAAACAGAATAAGACTTAAGTTCCTCTCTGATTTTTGGATCTGTGTATTCAGGATAGCATTCCATAATCCACTCATTGTAGGTTTCATATTCTTTGTCTTTTTCTAGTTCTGCTTCATCTATCATTTCAGAAGGCATTTCTCTGCTCCAATAAGTGGATTGTTTACCTACTTTAGATCCAGTAGAAGCTGATGGCTCAAAAGGATCTATAATTTTAGGTTTAGATTCTACCCAATCTCCAGCTACTGCATCATAGTACCAATCATTGTCATCAGCATCAAACATATGAATTTGACGACCACCATAACCAAGAGGAATAGATGTAGATTTAACTTTAGATCCTCCGTATGGAAGTTCTGACCTAGAGTATATAGGAAATGTAAGAGGAATGTTCCTTTCAGCAAGCATAGTAAGCATTTCATAAGCAAAGCTAAAAGCGTTGATAAGAAGACCTACACTAGCTATCTCGGTATCTGAGTGCTCGTTAAAGTAACCACATGATAAGTTATGTGAAGAAACTTTAAGACCTCTTTTACGTAGACCACCGACATCAGTTGCTGTACCTGAGTTAAGAGTGTAACCATACTTCTCCATCAAAGGTTGGATTAGTTCATAATGATCGTGACTAAAAGTCTGAACTCCATTAGTAAACTTAATAAAGTCATTAGTGTAAGACCTACGATCCAGCTGAGTAACTACTAGTGAGTTGTCAAAGAAAGACATATCACAGCAATTAGTACCTACAATTCCTCGTTCCTCGCCATAAGGTAAGAAAACCTTACATACAGGCATCATCTTAAGCATTTGGATAGCAAAGCATACACCTACTGAATCATCGAGACCTAAGCCACATTGTTCACCTGTTGCATCATCAAAGCCAAAAATCCACTGATCTGTTTTAAAGATACGCATACCTACATGGTAATCTTGAGCTGTGTCATAATGACCTACAATAGTAGGGTAGAACTCAGCTTCTCCTTTAGTGCAATAGATATTCCCTCCCTTTTCTACTACTGTTACACCTTCTATCTTAGAAATCAATTCTACAAGCCAATCTTTCTTTAGTCTTTCCATTTCTGGTTGATAAGTAGGGCTTTGTTGATACATGATATCAAACAATAGATCAAAATCTACGGGGAAATCTCCTTTAATAGTGTGGTCTATACTTTCTAGTCGGTTAACGTAACTGCTAACATAAGATTTTGTCATTTTTGTTTTGTTTTAGTTTGTTTTTTAAATAAGGAATTGTTGTTCATCTTGTAGATCTTCCTCCATTTCTTCTGGTTCTAATTCTACTTCTTCTTCGACTGTTTCGTTAATCTGTGCTAGTGATGAAGATACTGAAGATACTGAAGATAATGAAGATCCATGTATATTTATACCTGAACCAGTAGAATTAAGATAAGTTAAAACTGGAATATGATTATATGTACCAGTTGTTCCAGAACTACTTGTAATGAATGTATAACTAGTTTCTGTTTGAGCAATTGTTTCTCCTAGAGCACGTGCTTGTGCTATCATTCTTATAGTTTCTTCTTGTGCTCTTCTGTCAGCTTCCTGAGAGTCATAAGCGTCTTCAGGGATATTTGGATCGTTCTTGTGATAGAAACCACTTCCGTCAGTAAAGTAAAAGTCTTCATCTAGAATAAAGTATCCGAAACCATTTTCATACTCTCTGAGTTGTTCGTCATTTATATGAGCATACTCTCCATTATTTAGTCTAAGAGATCTACATGTAAGAATCGTTTCTACATTATAGGTTTCTACTGTGTCATCTTCTATAGTAACATAAGAATCGTCTGCTTCACAATAAATATAACAACTACTGCAAGCATAAGAATCTGAATGATCACCTGCAGTAATATAAGTTGAGTCGTCTTCGTTTATCTCATCTCCACAGATGCAACATTCTAGTCTTTCACTAGAGTTGTAGCGACTAAAACAACCTCCAGTAGATCTAAACTGCCAATATTCATCCCTAAGATGTTGGTTTGTCAGAAGCATTCTATGAGGGTCGTAGTTACAAAGAGTGTCTACATAAGGAAACTGATTAATACCTGTTAAGTCAATGTTTAAGGAGAAATTCCTATTTGATTGAAATAAAGTTTCATAACCAGCTCCTATTAGTGTGTTCTTAAGCAAGTTATGAGTCTCGTCATTTGAATAATAGATACGGTCAAACATAAACTTACCTTCGATATTCCACATAATAGAACGAGCAGCAATCTTATTTGATCTTTTAAGTACAGCCATCTTTACTTTCTCTGGGTACTTAGTGTAGATTTGAAAATAATTCCTACAGTTTTGGTAACGCATACAAGAATTACCTAAGGTACCTGAGTGTTGATAGTAATTATTTTCGTGATAAGCGTCTTTAATATCTTCTCCCTCGATAATCTGAAAGTCATACAAAGGATTGGAAACAGTAATCAAAGAGGCATATGCTTCTGCAAATGCAGTAACCTCTCTATCTGAATACTTGTCTGCAAATAACCTACGTACAATCTTACCTATGGAAGTGTGATAACGCTTCTTAAAGTTCCATACTTCTTTAACAGTCATTGAAGTGTTCTCAAATTCTACTGCTAAGAGTCTTTCCCAGTTATTTGAATTTAAAATAACACCATTAGTAGTTAACGTAAACGCATCTGCTCCTCTAGTTCTTGAGTTTTGAATACGTAATGTTCCTGCTTCGTGTGAAAGATAAGTCTGTTTAAAACTAAAAGAATAAGTTTTAGTTGGAGAATCGTCCCAGAATTCTTGAATAAAGTATACGTCAGCGTCTTCTGTACGTTCAATAGGATAAAATCTATCGCCTAGATGTCTTGCAGTCAACTTTAAGGTAAATACCATCATCATATCTTGTGCTGTAGAATCATCTGGAGTCTGTTCTCTGCTTCTACGTCTACTTCTCTGTACATAGAATTTAGCAACAGTTCCAGGACGAATCATCTCCATTGTAGTTTCTTGTCCTGCAAGTCTTTCTTCACGGTCTTTATCTAGATAAGAAATCTTAGTATAGTCCGCTTGAGATAAACCTAGATAGTTACAATACTTACCTTCTAAAGGAACATACTTAAGGTTTAGAATGTCTTCAGCTACTGCTTTTGCTTGTTCGCTACAGTTACTAGCAATTAATCTAGTTAAGCGAGTCTTTAGGTCTTTGTGTAATACAAATTTGTCTCTTGCTATCCTTACTCGTCTTTTAGGTAAGCTACCAAGTGAGTGAGCAGATACTTGTAAGGTATTTGCTGTTTCCATAAACTCCATTGAAAATGGATCATCGGGGATTAGAGCTGCAATTAGCTCCTGTGGTTCTTGTGGTTGTGAATTAGGCATATTTTAGTTGGTTTAGTTTAAAACAAAAAAGCACCCCTAGAGGTGCTTTCATTAAATTTTCTTCTTAATTTAAAGTTGTTCTGGTGTTTTTTCGCTGTCTTTTTTGTAACGATGAGCTAGCAGTAAGTTTTTTTCTCCTAAAGCTTTTTTAAATTCTCTGTCTCTTTCTTTCTCTGAGTAGAACTTGTAGTCTTCGTTCTTTTTCATTGTCTTTACAATCAGATGGAATTCTATGACTGTACCTTCTTCGCTTAACGTATACTCCATTATTCAAAGATAGCACATAAATCTACTACAATCCCTATTAACAGGGAGAATACGGAGACAAAGAGAAGAGAGAATGCGAAGAACTCGTTACTACTCATACAGTTAGTGTTCTTAAGCTTTCTTCCAATATTTTTACATGCTTTTCTCATTGATGTGCTGTTTTACTTCTTTCCAAAATAAAACTGCATTATGTACAGTTTTGTTGTTTAGATAATTATCCATATCTCTGTACTCAGCAATGATTTTATCTAGGGTATAATTAGCAATCTGCTTAAATCGGTAGTGGTCCATTTGAAAACCTAAAGTCTTCTTGATTTCCACTTCTATAGCTTCTGCTTGTTGTTTGGGACTCATGTTACAAATATAAGTTAGTTAAAGCTTTTCTGCCTTCTCTTCGAATCTATATTTTAACTCTTCTTTAAAAACCTCTTTGTAAAAATCAGAGAGTTGATATTGAGTCTTTAGTATAGCTTCTATGTGATCGAAGTCTAAGTCTTTAATAGGTTTGTAGACTAAGGGTTGTCTTCCGTCTATACCTCTAGTACCCCAATGAACAGCAGATCTTCTTGTTAAATGTGAGCCATCGTCATAGACGCTTAACTCTTCGTAAGTTCCTACATGTCTTCTAAGATAATCTGTTCCTCCATCTACCATAAGAACTTCTTTAGTAATAGTATCCTTATAAGTGTTATAATCATGACGATTATAAGAAGTAAGGATAGTACCATCTGGTGTTTTAATCCTGTTTAAAAGGATTTTGTTTTCCGTAGTCATAAGTTAGTATATAAGCTGGTTTAATTGTTGTTGTGATGCTTCCGTTGATGTCAACTGTTTCACTCCTACACTCAAAGGTTTTAAACTTGTAACCTGCTTTAATAAAGAAGTTAAGCGAAGTTAAGTTATTCGCTTTAACTCTTGTAATTACAGTTACAAAATCTTTTGTCTCTTCATAGATAGATTTAATAACATAATCTATGAGAAAACTTGCATAACCTTGTCTTTGATACTTCTCTGCTACATGAATAAAGTTAATACGATAGCATTCTTTTTTCTTTCTCATTAACATTACAGCTACTATATCTAGTCCGTCTTGGATAGCGTGTACTGTTAAATTAGGGTCGTTAAACGACTTGTCCGTAAATTGTACTCCAAAATGATCTGAAATAAACTGAAAATACTTAAGATCTTTTCTGTTGTAATAAGAAATTTGAGTTAGCATAAATAGTTTTAGTTTCGTGTTTATAGATAGCTCTTTTATAAAGCTCTCTGAAAGCAAATCTATTAATACCTAAGTGTCTTCCTGCTCTTTCATAGCTGTATCCTAAATCATCTCTTAAGATAAGGGCAGCATATTGTCTAGGAGTAAAACCTTTTAGGTCTAGTTTGAGAGGGGTGCTTTGATCGTTGGATGACATAAGTAGTTTTCTAAGATAATGTCGTTAACAGAACTGCAAAAGATTCCATCTCTAACCTGTACAGTAGGTAACGGATAAGGTGTTCTTGTAATCTGTTCTTGGGCTTGTTCAATATGATTGAGATAAAGATGAGTGTCGCCTAGGTTACCTATTAGTTGGTCAGGTATCATATTAACCTCATCAGCAATCATAGTTAATAATAAAGCATAAGAAGCGATATTAAAGGGAAGACCTAAGAATGCATCTACTGAACGCTGATTCCACATTAAAGAGATTGCTCTGGTTGGTATGTTAGCTTGAGTTAAAGCTGTATCAATAGTATTTTCTATTGCGTCTTCTAAGTTCACTTTTATGAATGGTACGTCTATTTTATTTTCAAACTTAGAGTTATAATTTTCTACTCTTTCTGCTCTACTCAACTCTCTTGTATAAACTTGAAATCCATAATGACAAGGAGGAAGTACCATATCTTCAAGAGCATCTACATTCCAAGCACTAACCATTAATCTTCTAGAGTCTGGATTGTGTTTAAGATTGTGGATTAGACTTTTAATCTGGTCAATTGAACCTCCTGCTAAGTCTGTTGAAGGCCATTTTCTCCACTGAGCACCATAAATAGGACCTAATTCACCGTATCTAGCAGCAAAGTTAGGGTTAGTCTTGATTTGTTCTGCAAACTCTTCTATGGTGTAAGCGTCTTTATTATTTGATCTTGCTTCACGATAAGATTTGTAAGCGTCTCCTGTCCAGATATTACATCCGTTATCTAAGAGATACTTAATGTTTGTGTCACCTTTTAAAAACCACAGTAACTCAGTTACTATTGTCTTCCAGGGCATCTTCTTAGTAGTTAAGAGAGGAAATCCCTCACTCATCCTGTGTCTGATGGTGTAACCAAAGATTGACTTAGTACCTGTTCCTGTTCTATCTGACTTCTCTATTCCGTAATCTAAGATAGATTGGAGTAGAATTTGGTATTGTGTGTCTATGCTGTTCATCCTTTAAAATCTGAGTACTTAAGTCCCCACTGTACGTTAACCCACATCATCTCTTTCTCTGCTAATCCCTTATTCATTTTTAGTTTTTCTCTAAGATAAGCGACTCCCCACTTTCTCCACTCTTCTGCTTGTGCAGTAGTCATAGTCCAGTCAGTAAACCAATCGTCTTTACGGTCTTTAATGTCATCAAATGTAACATCATGACCTGCAATGATAAACATCTGATTGATGATGTCAATCAATGCTTGTTCTCGTTTTTGTTCTCTACTCATTCGTTTTGCCATAATTCGTAAATGCTATTTGTTGTTGCAAACTTAATGTAGTTTTCTTTCTGTTCCAAGATCTCTGTAACAGTAGTGGTCATCCAGGTATAAGATATTCTTTGAGGATCTAAGATAAGAGACCTACCTACTGCAGCTTCATCATGTAATTTTTTAAAAGTGCCATCTTCGTTCCATTCAATCCACCCAGCTTTGTGACCTACGTTAGATAAGCCATCTCTTTCTCTGACTAACTTGTATCTGAAGAGATCCTCTACGTTTAAGTTTATTTTAACTTGTTCTATTTTACTCATGTCATTTATATTTAAATAAGAACTTAAGACATCCTTTATATATTAGTAGTCTGCATATCCACTTAGGTAACCAACCAGCCATATACTCGTCTGTCTTAGTTAGTATGTATACTTTGTAGACTTCGTCTCTATCATGGTGATCTTCACTCTCACTGAATTCAATAGTAGCCCACTGACCTCTAGCCCTAAAGTAGAAATAGTGTTTTAAGAACCAGCCTTCTGCTTGTACTGGACAGTTACCTGCTGGTTTATATTTCCATTTGATCATCTCTAATCTGTATTAGTTCTTGTTTTATCTCTTGGTACATTTCTATTACCTTTCTGTTTTGCCAAGCATGATGTTCTAATGCTTCTATAGTCTTGTCTACAGAAATTAGAGAGCAAGTAATCGCTTCATTATACCTTTTCTCACAGCTTAGTAGTCCTTCTTTATGTGACCCATTGTTAGGCAACTGATAATAAAAGTCATTAATCAGCTGCCTAGCTGGTGTTGGGTTAATAATATCCTCTATCACTACTCACCTCCTCCGTAGGTTTCGTTGTAGTATTGGTCTGCTACTTCTGCTAAAACATCACCATTTCTATACTTACCCATAACATTTAGTACAAACATCACCATTTCCTCTTTGTGCATTTCTTTGGCTTCTCTAATTTCTTCTTGATGGTCTATGTAAAAAGTAATTGCTTGTGGTATGCCTAACTTCATTGCTAACTTGCCACATAGAATGTCCACTGCCGTGTGTTGTTTATTATTTAGCATCTCCGTAGGTTCTGCCAAAGTTCTTTTTCTATTTTGACATCCGTTTTCATCACAATAATTCATTGTACATTTTTGTTCTGGGGTTTCACAAAACCCGTGTGGTGTTTGTTGTTTATTGTTTGTCATTGCTCACCTCCTCCGTGTTCTGTATGTTTAATTATGATTATTTCTTTACCTCTTAATTCTGCATCTTCTATTTGTTCCTTCTCCATTTCAAGCAAAGATTGCGCTAAGTCAATAGCACTTTCAAATGCCATAACACCACCTTCAAGCATATCATTAGGCATACTGTCTGCATTTTCAATTATGTTTTTCTTTCTATCAATAAGTCCATTGATTAAAGTTTGCACTGCCGTTTGTTGTTTATTGTTATTTGCCAAAAATTCGGATAATTCAATTTTGTCTTTAACTCTTTGATTCCAATCTACTACTTTGGCTTGGTACAATAAAGGTATAAATTCATTTATTTGCTCAACAGATAACTTTAATGCTATTTTATCCCAAAATCCTTGTAATGCCGTTTGTTGTTCTTTGTTTTTCATAATTCATTTATTTTGGAATATCCTACACATAACATAGCAATTAAAGGTGCAAAAAATGCATATCCCATTCTTAATTCTTTGTCCCAATGAGATGCGTTCAAATCCCATACTCCAAATGATATAATGAGATATATGAATATCAATGATAAAAAGAATGTTAAGTATGCGTTGGTTTGTTGTTTATTGTTTGTCATTGTTTGTCTCTTTAACCCAATAAAAGTCTAGTAAGGTTCTCATAAAGAATCTCTTAATAAAGTTAGGTTTACTATAGGTAGCAAATGAAACACAGTATGCTCGACTTTTACTGCCTAAACAATACCATCCTACTGTTTTTTTTGGCTTGGGAAAGCTTGCAATTTTATCTTCTAATATCTCTCGTAATGAATCTTTGTTAATTGGTGTCATTGTTTTCTAAGTTTTCTAGTTGTTTTTTTAATCTTTCAATACTACCCCAGATAATACCTGCATTAGGATCTAGTTGCTTAATCTTAGCTACTAGCTCTTCTTGTGCACCTCTAGAGTAAAACCCTTGTTCTATGTCATCTGCTAAGTTTTGTAAGTGCATAGGAGCATATATAGAGATACGTAGGTCATAACTGTGCCACTTAGTCTTCCAATCTATAAAGGCAATACCTTTAGTTAGTTTTTTAAGTAAGTTATGCAAGGTCCAGTTACGAACTCTTACAATAGATTTATCACAACCAAACACATGTAAGAATCTAAGAAACCACCTGGGGCAGAATTTAGGCTTAGCTTCATGATCCATAGCAAGTACTAAAGGATAAAGAGCATTAAAATAATCACCTTCTTCATTCCATAGATGTGTTCCTAAGTAACCATACTTCTCAAATCCTTTGGGAAAGAAGATATAGCGGAAATCATCTAATTCAATGTTACGGGTGAATATCATACCCCTTTTTCTTCCTCTCCAGAAGAGAAAGAAATACTTAATATTCTCTAAGCGCTCTTCTAAGGTAGGAGGCTTATAAAATTTACTGTTTTTGTCTATTTTACCCATGTTTTCTTTTCTTTTTTTAAATTCTTTGCGTTGTTCAACTCTTTCTTTAAGTTTTGCAAGTGCATCAGACTGATAGATCTCTCCAAACTCGCCATTAAGAAATCTTTCTTTTATGTTAGTCATAGTTTTAAGATAAAAAAGCCCTCGATTAAGAGGGCTCTTGAAATTTTAAGTAGTTGTCTAGATATCCTTGTATGTTATCTCTTCCTACAGGATTCTGAGAGTGTACAAAGTACTTTGGTAGCTTAACTGCATTATTCATGCAGTATTCTATAAGCCATTTTGCACAATCTAACCCTGTTAACTCTGTGCCTAAGTCGTGATCAAGAGACATTCCATCAGGCATAGGATTTTCAGTTAGATAGTTTACAAATTCTCTGTAACCTTTTACCCAAGTAACTTTTACATTTTCACCAAAGATAACTGTAATCCAAACTCTGAATTGTGCTTGAGTAGGATTACGTAAGTCATCAAGCCAAAGAATTTCCTTTGTCACCGTTAGTAGTTCTTTTAGTGTTTGTTGACCTACGCTTAGCGTTGGCTGCCTTACGTTTTTTACGCTTAACGGCTTTTTGAATATCTTCCTCTACGTGGTCATAAGTAATATCACTATGTATAGGGTATCTTTCTTTTTTATCTGTACGATACAGTAAGTAAAGAATGATTATACCTATAGCCGAAGCTCCAAATAAGATTGCTAAGCCTGTGAATATGCTTTCCATTATTTCTGACTTAAGTCTATGGAACCTGTAATGAAGTTAAGTTGTTCTGTGAGATGCATCTCTCCATAAGCATTGTCTACTTCATACGTCTTAGCAATCTTTACTACCTTCTCTTCGATTTGTTTTTCTAGTGTTTCATCGTGAAGTTGAGACCAAGAGTCTCCGTTTTTAATACAAATCATTAAGATGTTAGCGTTGTGTTTGTCGATCTGATAGTTTACCCGATACATAATTAGTTTAGCTTTGTGTATTTTCTACTGATTTTTCTTTGTTCCCAAATTAGATGTAATTGCCACCTGTACCATTTGATTAAGTCTATACCTTTCTCGTTACAGTGGTCTATAAACTGAGGAGTCATCTTACCTTTAAGAGATACTACCTTTTCCATGGCTGTCGGACAATTGATCATCATCTGCAAATATACTACAAATAACATCGTTTGTTACTTCTTGTTCATTGATTTCGAACAAAGTAAATACACTTGGTTGATTTTTAAACTGTTCTAATTCAGCCTTAGCCGCAGCAAAGTCTGCTTCAATTAGAATGTCTAGCTCCCTAATGAGCTGTTCTGCTGATTTTTGTTGGTTTGTTTTCATTGTTTCTGTATTTTTAGTGTAGATGTGTGATTTTGTTTTGATCGTAATTCTTTAAGTTATCTGATACCCACTCCGTTGTCCAATGGTACTTCGATTACTTGTACTCCGCAATGGTCTGCGTTATCCCATAAAGTTGAATCATCACAATTTAGAATCTCTAATAAATGCCTTGCTTCTTCTTCTGTTGTTTCTTTGGTGTTGTAGATGATGAGAGTTCTTTTTGTAGTAACGGGTGCCAAATTCATAAGATGTTTTTTTACCATTTCTTGTGCGGTATCTGGGTTATTCTCATAGTAATTTTTGATTGCCTCGGCAGTGTTTAGCAATTGATGTTGTGTAAATAGTTTCATTGCTTACCTCCTTGTATTTTATTACGCATCCAAGTTGCACCACCTAAATAAGATACATCGTAAGGGTCAAATTCATCAAACTCCATACCATCCAACTCCATCATTTTTTTTATCTCCTCATCACTTGGTAGTTGAACTGAAGGAGCTGCTAGTATTAAAAAGTCAGCAGTCAATCCTGTATATTGGCTTTTTTCAATCATTTTTTTTACTTGTTCTTCTGTGTATAGTTTCATTTCTCACCTCCTCCGTAGGTTTGTTCGTAGTATTGTTCACCAGTTATTGGTAATGTACTTTCAGGATAATCAATTCCATGAACTGTTCCTTTGTTGTATGCAGTTTCAATTCTTTCCTTCTCCATTTCTTTGCATTGGTCTGCATAAGATTCTATCATTTCAAGATGTTCTTTACTCAGTAGAATTTGGTCTTTAATAGCATTTAGAAATTGTTCAACTGCCGTCTGTTGTTTATTGTTTGTCATTTGTTACCTCCCTTGTGTATTGGGTTTTTGCAGTTTCCTTTGTGACATAGAATATTACCCTTGTAATTCTTACAAATGAAGTATTCACATCCTTCAATTACACATACTTTAAGCGGGTCTGATGCTAAATTACCTTCACTGGGTATTGTGTAGTTGGTAGTT
>Ga0208230_1000016_pt1 | contig 30530 bp, 32 predicted proteins | sample LakMenEpi01Nov11_FD_150660 | JGI IMG/M metagenome (GOLD analysis project Ga0208230, IMG submission 150660) | Freshwater microbial communities from Lake Mendota, WI - 01NOV2011 deep hole epilimnion (SPAdes) | ecosystem: Environmental > Aquatic > Freshwater > Lentic | place: Lake Mendota, Madison...
CCCCACTCAATATAACTCTCTGGGTTTAAGCTTATACCATAATCCTCAATCCTAGCAATTTGATTGCCTAGAACTTCTGGAATAGCAGCAATAGCTCCAGTTCCTGCGGCAGCGTCTGATAGTACGTTCTTACCTGCAAGCACATAAGATATCTTGTCCTCTTGTAAAACAAGAATATCTGTCTGTCTTCCAGACATCTTTTGAATAGATCCAAATCTTCTCTCAAGATCCTTAAAGTTTGCTAGACCAAGGTTGAATTCGTTCAGCTTGTTTACGTTATTCTCTGGGTTAAATATACCGCTATATGTAATAGATGAAAATCTATCAGCAAGTTGGAAATCTTGTCCCGATACAGAAGAAACTCTTTCTCCAAGTCTAAAGTAAGGAGCAGCCAAAGAGTCTTCAATCTTGTAACTTTCTACTCCATTTGCGAATGTGAAGCAATCAGAGAAATTTAGAATTATGCTATCTTCTGAGTGCTCACCATTGATAATATCAAAGGTTTCGCTTCCTTCGTAATAAATTGCAGGAGCTGGCTCAGTTGGTTCTGTTTCAAATACAATTATTGAGTCTTGGCTGATTACTGTTATTGATCCAGTTATAGTTGACCTAGCTCCAACCTGAGAAGGTGTGCCAGATCTTATACCAAAATTTAATTTTCTACCAGTCTCGCCTGGAAACAAAGTAGCATTAAAAAATTGATATTTATTTATACCTCCTGTTGCATTAGGATATGACGTGCCCAATGCTGGGTTAAACTCATTCAAATTAGGAACCTCATCTCCAGTCTCAAAACTATCTCCAAGACTAAAGTCTATATTTTGAGCCAAAGTAAATTGATGTAAATCACTATAGTTTGAAGCAGCAACAAACTGCTTATTAAACACGTACTTTCTCTGTCCTACTTTTGCTGATTTATCTGGTCTATTAATAGTAAAATTAAAAGTAATTATACTTCCCTCTGGTATTTCCCAAGTTGTAAATGTATTTTCTGGATCTTCAGTGTATAGAGGTATAGATATCGCTGGATATACTGGATCAGTAAATGGTATAATATTACTATTTATTGTTTCATTACCTAATATTTTTTGAGAAAATGTATCTATAGAAAACCCAACTGGCTTTACTTTCATATAAAGACCAGCTGGTTCTTCCTGGCCACCCTCTATAAAGTTTACTGGCATTGAAACGATGTCTAACACGTCACATCTAATCAAATCAAGCACTGGACCGTTGCTATCTCTCTTTACAATAAGAGAATCTCCAATCTTGGCTTTATTTTGATTGTTGCCTTCTAGGTTTAAAAAAACAGATCCGTCTCCAGGATTTAAAAAATATAATGTGCTATATATTGTCTCATAGTCTAAACCAGAAGGCAATAAAGCAAACTTATATTTCTTTGCCCAATATGGAGGATCTGAAAATATGTCAACCTTTATAGAATTCTTTTTTACTGAATTTGATGATGGAACATGTATTGAGTTATTTTCTGAAACAAGTACAGTAGTAGATCTATTGAATTCATCCATGTAGATTATTCCCAAAGAATAATCTCTGTTACTATGCAAACTGCTTGCATCAGATTGACTTATGTATTCCGCTGAAACAAACTGAGCTGAAAAATATTCATATTCAAATACTGTAGGGTTTGTATCACTCTGATAAACCATGACTATCATCTGTAATGAAAATGATGAAGAACCAGGCGTAGCTGTAATTTTAATTCCTTCTCCTAAAGCATTTATACCATAACCATAGCTACTAAATCCAGAAGGAGGAGTAGCCTGACATGATATCTTATCAGTTAAAGATGTTCCTTCGTCTTCAGTAGCACAGTCATCAACAGTAGCATGAAATGTTTCTGAGCCAATTGCTTCCTTAAATTCCTGACTTGTAACTAAATCATATACAGAAGAATAATCTTTCTGTAGTTGAAAGTAAAATGACTGAACAATATTATTTGAAGAAACAGGTGGTGCTCCAACGATTTCTCCGTCTAGTGTTAAATCTATACCTATTGCCCCACCAGCTTTTAAACTTACTCCAGCTAAATTTATTGTTATAAGAGTTTTGTTAAATGTTTGAGGAGTTGGTGGTATTATATTATATACAGAAGAAGATTCAACTGTAGGAACCTCTAAATAACCAAGTTCCTCTGACACTAATGACGCATTAAATCTTACATCAATTTCATTTCCGTTAGAATCAACGATATCGTATCCATCCTTATAGTTTCCGTAAAACAATCTATTAGACATAACTGTCTGTGATTTTGCAATCAAAGGCACATTGTCAAAAAGTCTTACTACCTCAGATTCTGGAAGTGTTGTAAATATTTTTTTAGAGCTAAACTGTACTGTGTAATCAGAATTATCTGGTAGGTTAAGCAATCTTTTATCATACTTCTCTATGACATTTATTACGTTAGACACAGAGTTTTTAAATAAAAGGTCAACCCCAACAATATTATCTCCTCCAGTATTAAATGTTACGTTTACAGCATTGAAAGAATTCCTCATTCCTCCATTTCCAAAAGTTTTAAAATTAAAATTAAAAAACCCTGGTTCAAAAGCTATTTCGCTAAATTGAGATACAGCACTGTATTCACCGTCTAAATACTTATATCTGTAAGCAAAAGACAAGAACTTATCTTCAATATAATTTTCATCCCCATTAATATTAATAAGCTCTATGGTTGGAGCTTCATGAGGAGGAGCAACAATAACAGAAATATCAGACTCTTTAAGATCAGGCTCTGTAGGGTATGATCTCTTTACGTTTATTTTTCGTGGTGGATTGTATCCGTCAGTAAAGAAAAGAAGATCCTCTACTTTATTTACTCCATTGATCAGGTGCTGTCTACTGAAATTTAAAATAGATGTGCTAACTACATGATATACAGTAAACCCACTATTGACATTCATTGACACAATCATGTCAACACCGTCTGTTGGAGAGTGTATGAACCAATAAATAGTATCGTTTACACCATCTTGAAATGCGCCAATGCAAGTTGCAGTAGGATCTAGTGGCTCATCGTTGTAAAGTATGTTAGAAATCTTTACGTTACCCTTCGTGTTTTCTAAAGAACCAACGTCAGTCAACTCAGTAGAGCCAACACGAACATTCATGGCGTCAATATATTCGCCATCAGGTATAAGCCTCTCATCAAGGCTTTTATTCATCCTTCCCTTTACAAAGGTTTTAACTAAATCCATACCTATTTAATCATCTTGTTTTGACCTCTCATATTCATGAGTAGTCTTCCTGGGTGAATATTGCTAATTCTTATTTTCGCATTTCTCAATAGAGCTGTCATTTCTTTTCTAGCTCTAGCAACAATATATTCCTGAACTCCCAACTTATTGTTTAGTATTGAATACTTAATGAATGAGTAGATATAGTTCTCAAACATTTTGTTTACACTGATAGCAGAGTCATCTCTAACAGCAACTGGCTTACCAGGAGGTGCTGTGGCTACAGATGTATACTCCATTCCGTCTGAAATGTATTCTAGTATGCATGACTCGTTAGCCATTTGATTAGTAAAATTAATAACACCAGCTTTCTTGTCTATCTTAAAGGTAGGGTTTTGATTAGCTGTTTCTGTATTTAGACCGTATCTACTACCAGCAGCATAATCGAAGTACCAGTTTCCTCCGTACTCCCATCCCCACATATTGTGGTATGGACTAGATGGATTCAAGTAAATACTTTTCTGAATGTTATTTAATCTGTCAAAATCTAGTGTTGAGTTTTGAGCTTCAATAACTACACCGTTCTGATCTACAACAACCTTATAATTGTTATCCTGAACGTATTCAACCGCTGAGTTTATCTGAATATTCTCAGTTAATGGAAGAATTAAACCATCCTTGTATAAAGAGATCTTAACCCAGTTCACGTAGTCAGAAGGCAAGACAAACTTCAAGTTTGGGCCTACTTTTTGCTCAAGGACTTTAATCTCCTTCATCGCATCGTAGTTCAATTCTTGAATAGCTCTCTTCGTGTAAAATAAAACCTTATACCTGTTGAGGTTATTCATCAGTTCATGGTCTCCTTGGTACATCAACATGAAGTTGTTGACGATATCTTCTAAAGATACGTACTGATAAGATCCCCAGTTAGCATCCTCTGGTGTGTTACCATTGTTGCTATAGTACTGAAGGTCAGATAGATATTTGTTGTATAGTGGCATTATTTCTCAATAACAATTTCTGTTTGTTCTTGCTGATTTGCAAAGTTAAGAGCTTCAATCTCTCTAATTGACATTCCAGCAAACTGCAAAATTTTAGCGACAAGAGTCGGTTCATCTGTAAGTGGTAACTCAAAGTCCTGATAATCTACGGCTCCTTGGTTAAACAATGGCTCACCAGAAACCAGTGTATATGTCCACTTAGGATCTTTAGGATATCTAACGTAGTAGCAAGAAACACCAGTTGAAATTGTGTCAGGATAAACGGTTAACTTATCCTCAAGTTGTACGTACGCTGGGAACAATTCAATTGGCTGAGTCAAGTTCGACATCAAAAGTTGTTGAGCTCTAGCAATTGGAACCTTCTCGACTTCCACCATCTTGCCAACATTGTTTGTATGGATTACCCTAACAATAGTGTAATAGTCAGCAGGAAGATCAAATGTACCAGAAGTCTTAGTAAGTGATACAATTTTTGATAATGAGTCAATAACTTCCTCGTACTGCTTCTTAATATCAGCATAGCCAGTACCAGACTCTCTAGCATTTTCTTTCAAGATCTGGTAATTGTATCTGTAGAAATAATTTTCAAAGATGTCTAGCTGTGCTTGCTTGGCAAATAGGTTGAAATCATTAGGGCTAATGTACCCGTAATTATTTTTGTTCAAAACAGACAGTACCGTATTTCTTACTGAATTTATCATCCCATTCTTTTTGTACAAAGATAGTAAAAAAAAAGAGAGGTATTACCCTCTCTTAATTTAGACTACTCAACATTTCTTTCAAGTAACTTTAGTGTTTCAATACCTTCATCTGTCTGTAGGTATTTAGATACTGTTGAGATTCTATGCTCTCCGAATGGGATAGTCATAAACTTGCTCTTGTTATCTGAAAGGTTGAAATAAATATCTCTTCCCTTGTTTCTAGTTTTAAGGATTTGCTGCTCAAATGCTCTGGCTACAATGTCTTGAACTCTTAGCATTGGATCATTTAATATCTCCATAAATCTAATTGGGTACTGCTTCGCAAAAACAAGTACGTCTCTCTTTAGTTCTGAAGATGTTTTCTTATCTGCCTGAATACCAAGACCAATTCTAGCAACTGTCTCCATCATTGAAAGCTCCATTGATTTAGCAGCAATAAGCGCGTTCACCTCAATATCTAGATCGATAAGATCATTCTGAGCGTCTTTCTCTGGATCTAGTTCTTCAAAAATCTTTCCATTTCCTGGGTGATAATAAAGAAACTGCTGTAGTACTGGATTGCTTTCTGGTACGTGTAACATACCATCCTCAAATACAATTGGCTCAAGGACTACATTCCCGTCCTGCTCGTCAATAAATGGGCTTGGCTGATTTGCTGAATATCTCAGCTGTCTGTTTGCTTTACCATCAAAGTAAAGTAGCGGTCTTCTAGCTGTTCCCTTAGATGGGATCATCAAACTAAGTGGCGCGTCTGATCTTAGGAGAATATAAGTTCTCGATTTTAATTGTTCCATTTGATTTTAAATTAAATTGAAAATAGAGGGAGCCACAGCGACCCCCTCAGTTAATTATTACTTCTTTGCTTTAAGCTTGCTAACCATTTCTCTAGCTCCAGCCTTACCAATACCTTCGCTTAAGTTTCCTTTTCGGACAACTTTTCCAGCTGAGTTAGTGATTGTAAAGTTAAAGGTCTTAGGATCTGGTTTACTCATACTAGTTGTATCAACAGCCATTTTCTGACCTTTACCAACATTTACATTCATTAATGGAGCTCTACGTGTTGAGTTCGCAATAGGTCCACTAACTTTTGTACCCTTCTTAGGAGGATCTACTTTTTTGGTTGTCTTTTTCATACTTTTACTTTTTACGAATTTTTTGAATCTTACGTTGAGCAGAAGCCTTCATAGTTCCATCATTCTTCTTGCCAGTCATAAGCAAAGCGTTAATTTGCTTTTCTTTGTCTGTGTAAGTTCTAGAAGGAGTTACATTGATTGCCTTTGGAGCAGCCTTAGCAAGTCCAGCGACACCCATACCATCGATACCAGATTTTCCAACTTTTGCAACAACTGGTTTAGCAGCAGCCGCTCTTTGCTGGGCAATAGAAGGACCTTTTGGTGCTGACGCTTTAACAACAGGTTTTGGAGCATTCATAGCAGCCGCTACTTTCTTTCCAAAATTTTGCATTCCAGCAGAATCAGTTCTACTAAAAATTTTATTGCCTCCAATTACTTCACCGTCCTTATTATATCTTGTCTCAGCAGGTTTTGAAGCTGGAGTTCTTCTAATTTTAGAAGATACGCTTCTCAGACTGTTCACCCATCCAAATGGGGAAGCAGGTTGTGATTTTCCGTTAGCCATTATTTTGTTTGTTTAAAGGTAAAAGGAGAGGCCGAACGGCCCCTCCTATTTTACTATTACTTCTCGAACAAGAAGAAGTTGTTAGCACCCATTGTGCACAACGCTCTTTCAGACAAGAAGTGAACCTCCATTGCATCCAAGCTTGAAGTCTGAGCTCCACCAGCGGAACCAGTTACCCAAGTCTTGTACTTACGATCTTCAGTCTCAGAAGCTCTGTAACGAACGTGCAAGAATGGACGCTTAGCGTTCTTACCAAGTACGTTGTCGTAAACGGTAGTAGTTCCAGCTGGAACAAGAACACCAGATACAGCTCCACCTACTAGACCACCACGCATGGTTGGATCGTTCAAGTACTTCCAGTCAGACTTGTAGAAGTCATAACCTCTACGGAAGCCAGTGAAACCAAGAGTAAGAGCCATCTTCTCATCGTTGTCGAATAGACCGTAAGAAGTACCTCCAGCTCCATAGCTGTTTTGAGCTGCCAACATATCGTCAATGTCGAAACCAAACTGACGATCCAAGAAGATTACGTTTTCTTCGATAGATCCCTGCTTGTCAAGACGAGATACGATGCTGTCGAAATCATCCAAAGTAGATGGGTTACCACCTGCCCATACGTTACCTCTCTTACCGATTGCGTCAAATAGACCTTCAGATCCTTTGTATCCCAACACCTTAGCAGATCCAGCAGCAGAACCTGCCGCAGGGATAGCTTCGATCATTGCAGTCTCAAGATAATCTTCGAAACGAAGACGGGTCTCGTGCTGAGACTTTAGGTACCACAAGAAACCTGGGCCATTGTCACCTTCAACCTCTACCCATCCGATCTGAGCCATGTCAGAACCAGATACTGCATAGTGATCTTTGATGATGATTGGAGAGTTCTCGAAGATCTCACCATCAGACTCAAGAGAGTTCTCCATTCCAAGAGTTCCTTTCTTAAACTCAGAACCGTAAACAAACACAGAAACAGTCTTAGTTGCTGCGAAAGTTTGTCCAGCTGCTTCGTAGTAAGCTACGTCAAAAGTTCTTGCTGCATAGTCAACAGCGGTAACGATACCTTTGTTTAGACCTTGAGCACCAGCACCTTCTTCAGAGATAAGGACAGTTTGTCCAACACGGATAGCAATGCTACCGTTTACAAATCCTTTACCAGATAGCTGACCAGCAGGTACGGTAAAAGTTGCATTAGAGTCGCCAGCGGCTCCATCTTGAGTTACGTTTACATACTTAGTATGAAGACGTCCTTGCTCAGTCCACTTGATCAAGTCAGAAGTAGAAGGCAATTCTGCGCTCACCAATCTCAAGAAAGATGCTACGCTTCGGTTACCGTAACGCTCAAATTCTTTCTCGTAAGTATCAGGTAGATACTGGTTCAAGAAGTTGAAGTCGGTAATGTAGTTAGTTGCGAGGGCTACTCGCTCTGCACTTGGCTGTAATTGAAAGCCAGGTACAGTTTGTAATGATCCTGCCATTGTTTTGTTTTTTTATTTTTTAAACCTAATTCGAAGACCTCGACCATCGTTGTCTCCTAAGCTAGTAACCTTGAAACTTCCCTTGTTCATCACTTCAGGGGATCTTCTCACATCGAAGTTTATGTTCTTGCTTGATTTAGCTTCCTTTTCGACAGCGTCAGCAATCCCCTGCTCATAGAAAAACTTAGCGAATTTCTCTGGGTTCATAGCAACAGCTAACGACTTGTGGTAACCTTTAGCATCCTCGATCAATCCATCATTATTTACAAATTTTGCAATGAAGTTGTTGATGTTAGACTGAACTTTCTTCAGTTCATTATGGTCTCCTGGTGAAAACTTCAGTTCTTTGTCTCCAATCTTGAAATCAAAACCTTTGAAATCGTTGTTGAAAACCTCTTCTGTCTTCTTAAGAAACCACTCTGCCTGACGTTGTTCAAGCTCTTGGCTACTATTAGCTTTCGCTGAGTATTCCTTGTAAGCCCTCAGTGCCTCTTGGTCCTCAGCAGAAAGGCCACCATAGCTTGACTCAAGCGGTGCCTTGTACTTCTGCTTTTGTTCCTCAAGGAACTTCTTAGCTTTTGCAAGTTCTTTTTTCTTTTCAATCTGTTTTTTCTTGATATCCTTTTCGTCATCGAGATCCTCGTCATAGCTGAACTTGTCAGCTATCAAGTACTCAATTTCTTCAGGGTCAAGATCACTCTCCTTCTGAGAGTAATATTCTTTAAGTAGCTGATCTGGGTTCATTGAATCCAAGTCAGTATTGATCTTAATAAAATCATTAAGCCCTCTTCCTGTTTCCTTCTTGAAGTTCAAGAACGCAGAAACATCTTCTGGTAACTCTTCTTTCTGTTGTGCGAATAGATCCTCTACGCTTGAGAGTTTCTTTCCGTACTTCTTGTCAAGAAAGTCAAGGACTTTATCCTCGCTTAAATCCTGCTGCCCTACAACTACAGTTTCTTCTACAGTTTCTGTAGCAGCAACCTGCTCTTCGTGCTTCTTAAGCAACTCTTCTTCAACTTGTTGAGCAGACTTCTGCTCTACATCGTCTAACGCTCTTACTTTTAATTCCATTAGATTACAAATTTAGTTATTATTTAATTTATTTTGGTTCGAATGAAGCTAGATCAAACTTGTCTAAACTGTCTTCGTTTGATTCAAACTTCATTGGAGGTAAGTTATTTTTTCTCTGAGTAATTAACTTTGACTGCTGAGTGTTTTGCTTGCTGATTCTCTCATCCTTTCTGTCCTCCTTCATTTCCTCTCGATCCTTCAGCAACTGGGTTTGCATACCATTCAACTGCATGTTGTACTGGAACTCTCGCTCCATCAACTGTAGTTTCAACATTGCCTCACCCTTAAGCTTCTCTAGATCCATTGCATTCTCAGCCTGCTTAAGCTGGATCTTACTTTCTGTTTCAAGTTGAATCTTCTGAACTTCCATTTGAGCAGCTGCCTGTTGAGACTGCATGTTAATCTGAGCCTGCATCTGCTGCTTCATCATATCGTTCTTCTGATCTTGCTCCATCTTCTTAGTTCTCTTAACCTTAAGAAGCTGGTTAGCCATCTTAATGTTCTTGATCTCTCTGATGTCGATAGCATCCTCAAGGTTGATATCGTTTCTAGATAGAGCAATCTGAATGTTTTGCTCAAGTCTCTCCTTCTGCTCTTCATCTGGAGAAAGCTCAATAAAGATTCCAAAGTCATGCAAGTACAAGTCCTTAATATCTCTTAGGATACCAACATTGTACTTACCGATCTGCATCGCAAACTCTTCTGCAAAGTCAGCGTACTCCAAGATATCAGAAACCCTAACACTAAGTGCCTCAGCAAATGTCTTGGTCATAAACAAACTTGCGTCAAGAATATGTCTTGTTGCAGTGTTTGAGTTAAGTGCTGCAAGCTTCTGTACACCAACCAAAGCACGTGGGTCTGGATCGCTTCCGTCACGAGCCTCATTTAGCCCCGTCACGCCACGCAACATCTCAAGGTAGTGGTTATAGTTATTTATTAGCGCGGCCATCTTAGACTGTCCCGTAGTGCCTGTGAGAGGCTGTACAGGAACCCTTGCGTTGTTGAAGTCACCGTCTCCAGTGTAGCTACGTCCAACAACACTACCAGTCTGGAAATATAGTCTTAGCGCATCCTCTGGATTGTATGCGTTACCGTTACCAAGGTCAACCTCATTTAAACCATCAGCATCAATAAACACACCGTCTGGCACCATTCTTGAAATAACCTGCTGCAACTTAAGGTGAGTGATCTGGATAAGATCTGCAAAAGGGATCATACGTCTAGTCAAAGACTCGATCGTTCCCTTGTACATTCTTGGAGCAACGGCAACGTAGTTTGGCATGGCCATCTGAGATGCAGACTTTGGACGAACCATGTTCTCCATCAACTGCCACTTCAATACAATCTGAGTACCAGCTACCATAACACCTTCGTACCACACGTCAATAGTCTTCTCAATTCTTTCGAATCTTCCCTCCTCCATCATCTCGGCTGGAGGATTAAATGTGTCATCCTTCTCGATTACTCTAGCAGCGTTGCCATCTAGAATCTTCTTCTTATAAACGTAAGTCTTTGTGGTCTTGTAATTGTAGTATAGAAGAGTACAAGTGTCTCTTGAGAAAACATCATCAGAATAAAATCTTGAAACAGAGTAGTATTCACCCCAAGACTGATTTGTTTTCGAAATCTCTTCCAACTCCTCTTTAGTAAGTCTAGGGTTGATCTTGATCAGCTCACTCATTGGAACTGTCTTAACTTCACCCCAGTAGAAGCAATCTCTAAAGTATGGATCTTCTGTGTAACTGTAGATCACGTTAGCTGGATCTACGTAGTTAATCTTTACCCCTTCTCCAGGAAGAAACTCGTGCTTACCTACAGCGATACCAATAGTTGTTAGATCGTAATCAAAACGTCTCTTGATGTCATCGTAATGATTCTCCAATAAGATTGTATTGATTGCCTCTTCTTCAGCGATCTCAATAGCTGGTTTATAGTTAAGCTGCATAAATAGAGATAGCTCTTCGTCATCGTTTGGCAAGTCTTCTGGGCTTACCATGAATGGATCTATACCAAACTTATCTTGAACTTGTAGTAGAACTTCTTTTGCAGCCATCTCACCTTCGATCATGTCCTGATACTGATTTCTCCTTTCGGCAGAAAGAGCATCTTGAGCGTAGGCTTTAATTGTAAAAAGTCTGTCAGACATACCGTTAACAACGATGTCTACAAACTTAGGGATAATTGGAACTGGCGTCCAGTCAATGTTTAAGTAGGAAAGGTCACCATCAATAGCTAATTCGTTCTTGTACTTCTGAATAGGCTGCTCTCCACGAGCATACAATCTAAGACGATTAAAGTCTTTCCACTGATTGTAGTACCTTGCAGATCCGCTGTCTCTCCTAAACCATTCGTATTGAATGGCCTGTCCAACTCTTAATCCAAAATCTACGCTCGCCTTCTCTGCATCTGTGGCAAGCTGACTTGGAAACTGGATCGGAGATATGTTTATATTCGACTCTTTCCGCATTAGCTAATTATTTGACTGGTTGTCCCATTGTTCTTGTATCTTGCAAATTTAATGCTTATTTTTGACTCTTTTCTCTCAGGCTGATACATGTGCTTTTGATTAGCCATAATAGCTAAACCAGAACTAATAGAGGCATCGTATTTTGTTCTATTACTAATATCAAACTTAGCCCAATCATTTAAAGTTCTGTTGAAGTACATCGACCCCATCTCTGACGGATCTCTGTACGTCCCCTCCATATCAAATCCAACATTCTTTTCAATGTACGTCTCAATAGCTGATGCGTGAGCCTGTCGTACGTCCTCACTTGAGTTAGGTATACCACCAAGCTCTCTCTCAGTTGGAGAAAGTTTTGAAAGTGGCTTATCTGGCCTATTCAAGCAAAAGTGTCTGTAACCTCTATTCTTAAAGTGATACAACAATCTTGGCTTATTATTTTCTGCAAGGACTGGCATACCGTAAAAGAAGCACGCCATCAATACTTCCTCAAAAAATATCTCTGCCGTCTGAGGTCGTGCCACATACTCTAGGAAAAACTCATTACTTGGAGCGTCTTCCATATTAAACTTAGTCAATCCATGCAATGCTCCGTTAGATCCAAAACCATCTACAGTACCAGAAATATCGTAGGAGTCGCAACCGAACGCACCGATATGCTCATTCATTGGATAGAACAAATCACCTCTCCTATCAACTCTATTCTGTAAACCACGTGGAGGAACCCAGGATATGTTGAACCTACCTCTTGGATCTGGAGTCCAAACAACCTCGCTGTCCTTCTTACCATCTCTCCAACTAAAGAACCCTCTAGTGGTAAAGCTGCCAGCGATCAAGCTGTCATTAAAGTCAATCTGAGTGTAGATCTTGGTAAGGTTAAATATCGATTGCTTGCTCTCATCTCTGAACGCGTGAGACTCTGTTCTAGGGTACTGACGATAGAACTCGTTAAGGGCATCAGGATCGCTTTTAAGAGACTTTACTTCATTCTCCCAGTAGTCTATAGCCCCAAGGTTTATAACCTCACCATCGACCCCTATTACAGGCTTATCAGGCTTTCTAAATACTGGCATGCCGTACTTATCTATGAAGCCTTCCATGTTCCACTCCATAGGGATAAATAAAGCATAAAGACCGCTTTTAGTCTGATCGTTCTCAGATCTCTTATTTGGCCTTGAGTCTTCGTACAACTTCTTGAAGTTCTCACCACCCTTGTCAAGTGCGTTGGACGTAGATCCCATCATGCACTTTCCAATAATCTTTCTACCTAGACGCAAACATGTTTTTGTTACACGCCAATTGTTCAGAATATTATTTGGTTGTGACCACTTACCACTTTCGTCATGTACCAACAATTGCAACTTCTCACCATCGTAACTATTGTCTGCGGTGTTCTTCCAGTCAATGGTAGTGTTAAGACCTTCCTCTGGCTCCTCCTCATCATGCATAGTCTTAAAGTTCTTTGCCGTGATCTTAGAGGATGGTATTCTAAATGCCAGCTCAGTTCTTGGGTTATCCATACCGTCCTGAATAGGCTTAAAGAAAAACGGATAATTCCTAAACGTAGGCACAACCTTATCCGTAAACATCGTCTTTGCATCTGGACCAGTCTTGGATAGTATACCTATACGTCCGTTGTGAATGTTTGTACCGATGTTAACAATCTCACCATCTGCCATGTACGAGAAACCAGAACGTCTGATCTTCAAGTACACCATTCCAAACGATCTTGGATCAGCCTTGCAAGCCTCCCAGTAAATGTAAAGTATTCTGTTAGCCTCTCTGAAGTCTGGGAAACCAACGTCAATACTAGACCACTGCAAGTACATGTAGTGACCACCAGTAATGTATGTTGATACCCCGTTGTTCTTAAACCAGAAACCATTGTCTCTCCTGTCAAACTCAGTGTCAATGTAATCAACCCAAGTATTTCTAAACTGGAGTGGCATCTTGTTCCACTGGAAGATTGACTTTATCTTAGAAAGTGCTGAAGGAAATTCAAACCTCTCCCAGTACTGATCTTCTTTCTTTGCAGATCTGCTGTAAACTTTCTTAGGATCCTCTGGTAGTGCAACCTTTAAACCGTTGATCTGATATATTTCACCAATGGTACCATCCTTAGATATAACCACAAGGTCATACTCAGAGTTATACCCGTACTGGTATATCTTTTTGGTATTACCCTTGATTCTATCCTTTTCGGGTATAACATCAATGATTGTGTACAGGGATTTACCCGTGTCTCTTTGCTCTTCGTTCAGCAAATCCACCTTTTCCAGTTTCATCCTTGTCTGTTTTATTTAGAAGTTCTTCCTCTGCCTCAACGCGATCAAGTATCTCAAACGCATCAAATATTGCCAGCTTCTTAGTGGCAGCAGCGTTCTTTAACTTGTCAGCAGAAAGGTCTTCTTCGCCACCAGAGATAATCCTCTCCTCGGCAACCTCTATCAAGTGCATCACAGCCTTTCGGCCAGCACTGATAATCTTTCTCTTTGTTTCATTTAACTCCATTTAGTTCTATGCAAACATTTTTAGAATACATTCTGTAGAGTGTAACTCCATCTATCTCAAACTCATACTCGCTTTCTGGAGTAAAGGCAACCTTGTCACCGCTCTTCAATCCCTTGTCAATAAGATCTTGGTTAGGGTATATAAGAGTTCCTCTCAAGTATTCTTCGTTTCCAATCTTTGAAAGAATGTAGTTATCCATTCGTTTCTCTGGTTTAACAAAGCAATACCGTGAATGAGCCTTCCAGTCTCCATCTCTCTTGTACAGGTAAAACTGATCATCATCAATCAAGAAGATGCTGTCGAATAGATGTGATCTGCCACTACGCTCATTGCCATGAATGTCGTTGTAGTACTTAAATACGTTGTGGTGAACAATCACAATATCCCCTGGCATAACGTCTCCAGTATACCCAATAGGTGTAGCCAAAACTTTAGCGTGCCTATTAGATGCCTTGTGATCTTCTTTTGAAGTGCTAGTAATAAAGTCTATACCTCCAATGCTCTTCACGTTATCGTACCTAGAACCACCTACTGGCTCTACAATAAAGTGAAATGGTGACCTCATTCAAAATCAAGATTAAATTCTAAAGTTGCTGGCATGTTCTCGTTGAAGGTCTTCCATAGATAAATCTCACCTGATCCTTCTTCACCGTGAATAACAAATATCTCGATACGTCTATTGACCTCTCTAATAAGATGTATTCTGTAAGTGTCGTTGAAAACAGATTGACCTACAACGTAGTGCATAGAACTACCCTTGTAGTCTGCACCGATAGATACTTTACGAATTACCATTGGTCACCTCACCCGTCTTAAGGTCGATAACTGCGTCCTCTCCGAACTCAGCCTTAATAGCTTCCTCTTCTTCAGCAATCTTTTCAGATACCTTTGATAGTTGAATGAAAAGACCCTGCTTCTCAATTTCGATCTCAGCAATTCTCAACTTAGCTGTTGCGTAAGCTACTCGTAGACTGTGGATCTTTTCTAGTTGTGTTTTTTCAATTTGTGCCATTTGATTGTTATTAAAATATTCTTCTTCCTATTCTTATTGTGTTTGAATTGTCAAGACCTCTGCTATAACCTAGCTCCCACTTCTTGTGAACAAATGTTAGACCTACAGATAAGTGATTGTTAATTGTGTATGATGCGTTTGCGTACAATGACGAACGCTCTATTGTCTTTTCAACTATTGTATTTGTTACTGGGATCTGAAAATCTGGTTTAAATTCTAGATCTAAAAGATGACCAGCGGTTGAAGCCTTATAACCTAGATCTCCAAACTCAGTCTTCTGTACACCCTCAAAAACATTTACTGGATACTTTACTTCTTTAATAACAGTATCTCTAACGTACTTTGGCTTTGGGACATCAATGAATACATACTCCTTAAACGGTACGTTCTTTGTCTCATACTTGATTTTAACCTTCTCTTCTTTCTCCTGAATAGAAAGCACTCCAAATACAAAACCAACAACTACAGCGAGTAGATGAGTGTAGTACCTACGGATGGAAATACTTTTTAGTTTTTTTAATTCGTTGATCAATTCCATTTAGTCCTCCATTTATTCGCCTAGTTACAGCGGTTATTGATTCGTCAGACAAATCTTTACATAATGCAAATATGCGATTTTTTTTGAAGAACCACAAGGCTATCTCAAAACCATACTGAAGTGTAAGATCTGGATTCTCTACAAAGTCGATACCAAAGTGCTTTGAAGCTTGTTCGTAGTTTGCTTTACCAGTTAGATGAATAGGTGTTCTTCCTCTGTACTTCCATCCGTCTCCTGACGATTCTGGACCGTTACCCATCCTGTTAGCATAAGCAATGTTAGCAATGTTTTGAGGCTTCCTCGCGTTAGCCATAGCAGTTTTTTCATTGAAATATTTTGGAAAAGTTTTTAATAATCCTTGAGCTGAATAATTAAGGTTCTCAACAAACGCTGTAAATCCAGCAGTCTCATGATCACACTGTCCAAAAAAATGAGCACACTCTACTGCGTTTAACTTGTGCTTTTCCGCGAACTTATTTACAGTTACTTTGCCAATAAGCCCGTCATCTTTAACACCAAGTGACTTCTGTAAATCTCTTACCATGACTCCATCCAGTTAGATAGCCTTTTCAATATTTTTTCTAAAGGACTCTTAACGGATTTTGGAGGGTTTAGTTTGTAAAGGTTTTTAATCGCTGAAACAGCCTCAAATGCCATAAGTACTGATAAAGCTGCCGAATCAATAATGTCGCTAAAGAAACTTTCCTTACCTCCAATCTTTGCATTGTCAATTATACCAATAAGCATTACTGACATTGCTATGTAACCAAGTTTCTTAATAAAGCCACTCATGCCTTTTGTGGCACTAAATCTTTTCTCTTTAATTGCGAGCCAAGAACCGAACACGGTGTCAAATAAAACTAGAAGCCCTATGCTTACTAGAAAGTCCCAGTCATTAAATACATACCTCTCGAATAGGTATATCACTGGCGTACCAATGAATGCTGAGTGAAATCCAAATGTGATGTTATCGCTGATAGTCCAGGGGGATAGGGCTTTTACTTGCATCTTGCTAATCTATTGACAAAAAGAAATCCCACCACAGCGTCTGCTGAAATGGGAGTTCTTTACCATGTTTAATACTGTATCCTTCATGGATACAAATATAACTATTTAAGGAATAAGTCGATAAAAACTGGATACGACTCACTTGACTTAAAGTCAAAATCATCTACGTTAAAGTAGAAGTCTTTGAAGTCAATCTCAGTGTCAAACAACTCAGCTCTTTCGTTGCTATAGTTAATAAATTCCTCGCTTTCAAAGAATTCCTTTGTTTGCTCTGGCTCCGTTTCTCCGAAATACTTCTTGAATAGTTCCTTCTCAGACTCAGAAAGCTCCTCAATCTCTTTCTCAATTTCTTTAGAAAGTTTTGAAAGCTGATACTTTGCCTTGAAGTGAATCTCCTGTAGTAGGAGACCTTTGTAGAAAATTTGTCCAGTTGTCCGATCAGACAATCCATTAAGCTCTTGTCTTAAGAGCACTAGGTCTTTTAATTTGAGTTTCATAAATATTTAATTTTTGACAAATATACTACTATTTTTTACTCTGCACCAGGAGTTGGATCAGGAGTTGGAGGAGCCCAAGGAAGTGGTTCATCCTTAACCTTCAATTGATCAATCTGCTTTTGAATCTGAGCGTTTACATGCTCTTCATAAGACCCAACAACAACAGCTTGAATCCATCCAAGTACAATCTCTTCTGTCAACTGATCGTAAGGAATAAAGTTGTCTGGATCAATTGAGCTAGGAGGAAATGGAGTTGCCCCAGAGAATACTCCCTCGTTACCTTGCTCATCAACTCCTGTCTTTGTCCAGTAAGTCTGGATAATTGCGTTTGGCTCGTTAGGCAAGTCAATGCCCTTCATGCCAGTAACTTTCCATGTGTAAATCATTTTTTTTATCTTTAAATGTGTGATTTTTCTTCTACAAAGTTAGAGTTATATTTTAAATTAATTTTCATCTTAATAGAAGCCCTTAAATCATTTAACTTATAAACGCTTCTAGCTGAAGATACAAATGATTCATTAAAAATATTATTGGATTCAAAGACTCTTAAATCATCTTCAACTTGCCATAACATTTGATTAACCTTCAATAGATTTTCGGAAAGATCATCATTAATAAGACCTTTTATTTTTAAAACTTCATTATACAGATACTCTATCTCTTTTTTGATGTTTATAAGTTTACTTTGATCTGAAATTCTCTCAGATTTTATCTTAAGTATTGTCCACTTATCTATTAACTCTCCAATTGATATTTCTACCTTCATTGATTTTCGATAGATTGAATTATTTTTTCAAAACTAAAAATATCATTAAAACTCTCATAAGGCATATTTTGCAAAGGCTCAACAAGTCTAAACCTATTTATCATGTCAGTAGGCTTTTGATATTTTGTATGTGGATTTGCTAAAATATTTTCATGTATTTTGTATCCAAATATGTCATGGCTTGTAACACTCCATACAACTGTAGATGGTAAGTTCAATGCAGCTGCAATATGCTGAAAGGAACTATCTATAAATAGTCTCTTCTTTGAAGATTTCATTCCTATTGCAATCATCCTCCACTTGTCTTTAAAGTCTAGACAGTTGTTGTATTTAATTTGATGTTCTGCTCTTACAACACCTACAGAATACTGATCTTTATATTTGTCAATAATTCTCTGAACTATATTTGGTGGCATGTCTCTAGCCCAATTATATGAATCCATTCCTTGCTGAGGAGGCCCACCACCATTAGCTTGTATTATAAATACATCCTTTGGAAACTTGAAGAACTGTGTGTAATATTGCTCTTCTTGTTTGGTAAAATATAGTTCTGGTAATTCGTCTTTGTATTCTTCTCCAATCATTGAGAACCATGACTGTATCAAATGTTCTATCTTATTCATGTGACCATTAGATAAATATGGATCATTGAGTAAGAATAACACTTCTTGATTTTCTATATACTTCTCATAAAAATCTGGATCTTCTCCTTTACCAAGACAAACGTCTACGTTAGGATTATTTAAAAAAGCATCTTTCCAAAATGTAAATACTATCAATTTACTTTGAGGATACTTTTTTTTTATTCTTGCACAAAAAGCAGTTGATGCTATGTTCTTGCCAAGACCACCATTTACTTCAAGTATGATATTCATTAAATTACAATTCTATTATTAGAGTTTTTGACTCTTCTTCATTGAGCTGCAATTTAACAATTTTTTCTATATACTGTTTTTCTTTAGGATTAATTTTTACAAGTGCCCATTGAAGCACTTCTTCTTTTGAAAGTGTTGATGCATCTTTGAAGTCAGAAAGATCTATCAAGTTAAAAGAAACGTTAGTCGTATATTCTTTTTTATCATCTTCTTTTTCACCAACAAATATAAGTTCTACTGATTTGATTACATTTTCTCTTACGTTACCAAACTTATCTGTAAAGCTTTTTTTAGCTTCTATTTTTCCTATTTTCCAATTATAAACCGCTTGCATCTAATCTAGATTTTATGTTATCAACTTGGACCTTAAGCTCTTTTATTGATTGAATAAGAAGAGGCGTAAACTTTTCGTAGTCAACAACAAGAGCAGTTACCACATGATCTTCTCTTTCTTTAGAAACTTCTCTTACCGCTTGAGGATATACAGCTTGAACTTCTTGTGCAATCACTCCAACCTCATGTCCTTTTCTAAATGCTTCTTCTTCACCTAGTTCATTCCAATCAAACTCAACACCACGCATTGCTTCAATCTTATCAAGAGCTGAATCAATCTCTGTAATATTCTCTTTGTATTTGCAATCTGAATACCAATTTTGATAAAGAGTTCCTCCAATGTAAACGTCACCACTCCAAGAATCATAATAGAAACACTCGCCTGATGGTGGTGAAACTACAATTTGATATTGATTTAAGTAAGCACTATTTCCGTAACTATTAAAGCTAAATCCACAACCACCTACACTCCAATTCACACAATAGGAATTAGTATTGCCATTTAATCCATACCAATACAATGTATTAATTCCATCATAGCAACTAGCAGCTGATGCACGAACAAAACCACAACCTCCTGTTTGAATCGCTGCTTCGACACAAAGGCTATTATTGATGTAAACATTACCTCCACCAAATCCATCTGATCCATTATTAACTGACATAACTTGTGTTCCCATGTCAGTATCCGTATAGAATCTTATACCGTTGTAAGAAGCATTAGCTCCAAGTTTAATTCCTGTATGGAATGAAATTCTTAAATCAGGATAAGGAAAAGCCCAAGATCCGCTTTCACGATATATTGCATAACCAGTAGATCCTCCTGAATCAAAATAAATACCATACGCATGATCTACATCTACAGTGTAATTATTCCTAAGGCTAAGGCTTAATAGTACATTAACTCTAGATGTTGAGTTAGGATCTAAATTATAATAAGTATCATTTGAATCATAAAATATTGGAGCTCTTAGAGATGTAATAGAATAAGTATACCCACCTCCATTATTTAATTGAATATTATTGGCAGCACTATATCCTATATGAATCTGGCCTCCATCTGGTCTCCAAATTTGATCATAATTAATATTAATTTGACTACCATTACCAACGTAAAACTGATTTTCTACTCTTAAATAATTTAATAAAGATGTACTAGCAGGATCTACATAATATGAAGTGTTATTTAAGTCATAGAATATAGGAGTACGAATAGAATTAATCGCTCTTACTGCACTATCTCCATCTCCAACACTAAATAATATACCAGTCGCAACATTCAATGAGTTATTATAAAAACGAACTCCATTATAAGTTGGATCTGCTCCTATTATTATTCCAGTATGCCAAGATAAATCTAGTCTATTATATGAATAAGATCCATAAGATTGATAAGTGGATTTAACCATATAATATGGAGAGCTATCTGATCTAAGTCCCCAAGTAAGACCTATTATACCTCCATTACCTAATGAAGATGGATCCGCACTTGAACCACCTAAATTAATTACTCCTCCAGCTGCACCACTTGTTGTATTACTTCTTGCTACTAAATTATAATTAGCGCTTATATCTCCAGCTGTTAAAGATTTGGTACCTCCTGCGCCAATAATTACACCACCTCCATCATAGTAATTAAGTTCTAAAGGATCTGATCCTCTACCATTTACTGTATCTGCATATACGTTTCTTCCTAAGAATCCATAAGTGGAATCTCCTGAAAAGTAAAGATTATCATACGTTATAGAGTTCATTCTAGATCCTGATGCAGGATCTACATAATATCCAGTATTATTAGAATCATAGAAAATAGGAGCTCTGAAAGAGTTGATAGCCTCAACATAAGCACTAGAGTTAGGAATAAACATGGCAGGACCACTATATCCAGCTCCAAAATAGAAGTTTGCTTTAGAGTTACCGTATGCACCCAAGCCAATTACCCCAGCATAAGTATATTGACCACTGTTTTGACCAGAACCTCCTGAACCAAATACAATGGTTGATTCAACAGATATACTAGAAGAGTTGATCTGAAATTGACCATAACCTCCACTGTCAGAGTTCAATAGTAATTTACCTGAAAGTACTGAACCTGAAGCTGGATCAACATAATATGCCGTATTATTCTGATCATAATAAATAGTAGCATATAATGCTCCTCCTCCATTAACATTTATCCCATATATAGCAGGATATTTCCAGGAGTTAAATGTTCCAGTGTCACCATTTCTAGTTCTGAAAGCTAATCCATAACCATCCCCACCATAAGGAGCATTTAACCAAAGATCGTATCCACCATTTGCACTAAATCTTGCGATTGGTCCAGTATACGGTGCGTTTACACCATACGTGAATCCAGTCGCATTGGTATCCATTGTATTTGCATCCAAGGTAAAACCTTGATAATACATCAAATAAGATGGCTTACTTGTAACCCCACTCCAAGGAACTGAACTTGCAGATGCAGCACTACCAGCACTGTTAGCATAAGCAACACGAACTGCACCAGGAGTCGCTGGAGAAACTTTAAGTTCCCAATAGCTACCACCATCATAATTCATGTACATATAATATGGAGATGAACCCCCGTATGTATATGGTGCGTCTGATGCATAAAGCCTGGTCGAGTTTAATGCATAGGTAGCATTACCTGTAATATTAATTCCCCAAGATCCAGAGGCAACACTTCTAATTGAAGACATTGCATTTGTAGGAGAAACAGACCTATAATAATTATCTCCCTGCTTGGTAATAAACGAGGTAATAGCTGTTCCTGCTCCAGGATTACCATCATCAGTCATGTTTATATAGCTACCAAAGATGTAACCACTAGAGTCTCTTACAACAATATTATTTGGAACATTAGACTGAGAAGCACTAAATCCATCTACAGTCTCAGCGTTACCAGTAATACTAATGCCCCATGTACCACTTGCATTGCTACCATTAGCATTTGCTTTACTATTGAATGTCGTCCAATCTGAGCTAGATAGGAATCCATTCTGTGACGCAGTTGCTTGTTGAATGGTAATGTTAGGAGTAGAACCACCGCTTGAAAACAATGGGCTTGATGCCGTTACCGATGAAACTCCAGCTGTAATAGTCCATGATCTATCAGCAGACAAGTCATAACTTACTCCATTAATTGTGAGAGTTCTAGATGTTGGAACATAACTACCAAGCTGACCAAGCGCAACAAATTCGTTCGAGTTTACAGCGTTAGATCCAATAACTCGACCATTGAAGTTAGCAACAACACCAGAAGGCAAGTCAGAAATAGCTCCTGTTGCAGCGTTAACAACTCCAGTAGTCTTTCCAACAATAATACCAGTAGAAAACTGTTGTACCCCAGTATTATAAGTGTACACAGGATATCTACCAGATGGATTGTTTGAGTAGTAGTCTAAAAGGTTTGAATTAATAGACGCACTTAAAAGTCTTTCTCCTGTAACAAGAACTCCTCTAAAGAATGAGATAGGAGTTGTTTCAAAACCGCTTCCATTTCTATTAAATGTATTCACAAAGCTCCATGTAGCCTCTCCACTTGGAACAAGCTCATTTTGATTATAAGCAACCCTCAATCCATAAAGAGTATCAGTGCCAATCTTAAAGTTCAATACATCACCACCTCTAACAATAGTTTTAAGGCCAGTAATAGTTTGATCAGTAGCTAAAGTTACGTATCCACTTAAATCAGGAGCGTAGTTAGGGATATTTAACGTAGAACCTACTAACGTAGCTGCTCCACTTGTACCAGTTGTTGTAAGTGTTATAACATTCTGCTTGCCATTAAATGTAATCCAGTCAGAATTGCTTAATAATCCTGTTTGTGTAGCAGTAGCAACAGTAGAAGGAATAGTAACAGTCTTAGTATTGATAGCCGTAACATGACCCTCAGCAGATGATGTAACGCTATCGATAGCAGTGAATGATCCACCAAAAGATGGATCTTGAGTAGATGTTGTATCTGTTCTAGATACAGCATTGTGTATAAGAGTAATCGTGTTGTTAGTAGCCTGATTTGCACTAAATGTACCTGACCCTGAAAGAACTCCATTACCCTGGACAGTAAGAACTCCATCCTTAATGTCTGCTATTAAAGGATAAAATGCTGAGTAATCAGATTGATTAGCAACAATATTACCAACCCTTCCAAATACACTACTTACTGAGTCACTGTTATCAACCTTCTGCCAAGCAGTATCATGAAATACGATCCAGTCACCTACCTGCCAATCAGTAATTCCGTTGATGTTTGTTGTACCTGCTACGCTTACAATGTAAAAAGTACCATCTGTACCAACACTTGAAGTAATTGTAGGAGTATTAGTCGATGCGTTCCAAGTTCCTTCATATTGAAGACCACCAACCAACTGGTTTACTTGATGCTGAAGTTTTCCAAACGCAGTTAATATTGAGTCTGTACTAAGAATCTCATTTCCTGCTATATTCAAACCTGTCAATACCTTTCCAGTTACAGCAGAGTTTGATAGCGTAGCAGCTACAGATCCAGGACCAGCAGCAGTAACTTCACCTGTAAGAGCAGTGATATAATTACCTTGAGGTGCAGGAGTATATCCAAGGATGGTACTAATAGTTGCACTCTTCCAAAGATTTAAAGTAGTGTCTCTGTAAAGTAATCCATTATTTACAAATGGTTCAGCAGAAACATCGTGTAGTTCCTCAAGCTCATAACCATTGTCAATCTTTACATAAATCTTACCATTGTTTGCATGAGCATACTCAACATATCCAAGAATAACAGTATGCTGAGGAGCAACTGGTTTAATATTTGTAATTGCTCCAGCTATTGTTGGACTCAAATAAATTACATCACCGTCATTCCAAGTTTCACCCTGAAGACTTCCAGTAGTGTTTATATTTGTGATCTGCCCAATATTTATAACAAAACCTTCTTGATTTTTAGATATGTTCTCACATACTAATCCTAAAGTTGATGCGCTGTTTAAATCATTATTAGCCTGAGCTAAAGTAACAGCAAGCCTCTGACCTTGAGCACCAGAAATTTTTACTGCTTGATAATTAGCTCTAAGTAGATTAACATCTGTATTATTTCTTACCTTAGAAATAACACTTTGACCAATTGGCACACTGTATATGTTTCCTTGAACTGACAGCCTTACTGTTCCATCTGTATTATCCCACCACATTACACCTTCGGCAGAAGGTATGCTAGTGTTAGTTGTGTTAAATCTTACAAAATCAGAAGTTAATCCATAAGTTCCAAGGTCCACATCTTGAGTAGCTCCTGTGTAAGGAACATAACCTGCTAAAGAAGGGAATGCGGCTAGAGATCCATCACCACGTATGTAATCAGCAGTAGTACCAGCACCAACAACAGTAAGCGTTCCAGATCCATTTACAGGGCTATTAGAGACAGTAAATGCAGATGGCATACTAAGACCTACGCTAGTAACTGTACCTACGTTCCATGTTCTATCTGCTGATAGATCGTAAGTTGTTCCGTTAATAGTAAGCTGTCTAGTTCTATATGCGTATCTAATATCTCCCCAAGTAGTATCAAATGAAATATTTACATCTGAAGACAAGTTACCACCACCAGTAAGTCCAGTACCAGCATTGATTGACCTAGTTGTTGGCACATATTGACTAGCGTCAACAGATCCATCAGCCTTCAAGAACTGAGAAGATGTACCTCCAACCTTAATAAAAGAGTTTGCATTAATGTTATTTGAACCAAGGTTCACGTTAGCACTTGCTCCAGTGTATGGGACAAACTTGTTGTCTGCCTCAGTCTTCGTATAAGCGTCAGTAATACCGTAACCACTCAAAGTTGTTGGTGTTCCTGTAATCTTTGACCAGTTTATAGAAGAGATAGAATCACTTGAAATAAGACCAAACAAAAGGTTGCCAGCAGATCTTAATAGAACATGACCATCAGAGTTTGCCTGTATGTCAGCAGGATCACCAGTACTAAATACAGATCGTCCTATTACAGAAGTTCCTACGCTGTCTCTGAGCTTTTCATTGCTCACAGCGTTGTTTGATATGGTCGTAGGAATGGACGTCTTACCGCTGCCCGTAACGTCTCCAGAGAGCGTTATAGTTTGATTCTCCAAAAGGAATGGAGGAACGCCAGTAATTTTTGAAAATGCAAGGCTGTTAATCCATGTTGGATTATCGTAAGCCTGAGAAAGTCTAGGGTAAAAAGATTGATAGTCAGCCTCTAAAGGTAAAATAGCTCCAATTCTGCCAAACACGCTAGTTACAGCGTCAGTGTTATCTACTTTTTCCCAGTAAGACCCATTAGATATAATCCAGTCACCAACTTGAAAATCAATACCACCAAATACTCCAGCAACAGAAACAACATAGTAGTGTCCCTTTTCTTCTGGAACTAAAAAATTTAGAGTTGGCGTATTAGTAAGCGCATTCCAAGTACCCATGTACTGAACCTGACCAATAATGGAATCAGGAATCTGAGATAATGGAACCTTACCACCTGCGTCTAGAGAAGCAACCCCGTTAGCAACTCCAACAGAGGTCTTATCAACCTTAAGAGCAAGTAAAATATCTATCTCAGCATCTAAGTTAGATATAGCAGCATTTAACTGACCAAGTGTTGCAGACTCAGTTGTAAGAACAGCTGGAGGATGAATAATTCTTCTTGAGCTGGTAATAGATTGGCCCAAGTCATTTGGAATAACAAAAATGTTTTCTCCTTCGGAAATAACTCTAAGCGCGTCAGCACCTGAGCTAGTTGTTTCTATTACAGCTCCGTTAAAGGCATAAATAGTTCCTCCTACAGCAAGACGATAACCCATGGCATTCACGCCTCCAATCACGATGTTTGAACCGTCTTGGAAAATCTGTGAGTTACCTATTGAGGTATTTGATGTAAAAACAGGAACATATCCTGCATTTCCAGAACCAGTTATGTTATCACCAAAAAAATCAGTAACACTAATTCTAATGTTCTGTTCTTCTGTATAACCTACAATGAAGTCTAGATCGCCAGGATCGCTTACTAATAGAAAGTCCGAAAATCTCATCCGATGATTATTCCAATTACAATTACCATAATGCTATAATGTTTAGAGCTGAGGTACCACTAGCCCAAACCTTGATAACCTGAACTGGAACAAATGTTCCACTCACGATACCAGTAAAGGTTACATCATCACCACCAGCGGTAGTAACTCTTAAAGTACCTCCAGTTCCAACATACAACACACAACCATTGTTTCCAAGGCCATCCTGGGTTGCAATATTAGGAATATCAACAGTATTACTTGGTGTAACAGCAGCAGCTCTAGCTGCTTGTAATTTTTGTACTGCCATTTTCTTGTTGTTTAAAAGGAAATAACTCGTTTAACTTAGCTTTTCTAGCAGCACATCCACAATTTTTCTTACCAGCAACTTTTTTTACTACATAAGAAATACCTGTGGAGTCAACTACCTTTTCAATTACGTCTCCGAGCCCTTCCATGGTTAATTATTTTTTACTTTTACCAGCTTTAGAAAGAGCAATAGCAATAGCTTGCTTTCTAGGCTTGCCAGCCTTAATCTCTTTTCTTATATTTTCACTAATCACTTTTTGTGATTTTCCAGACTTTAATGGCATAGCTAAATGTTTTGACAAATATACAACTTTTTACCTCTTCTTGTTCTTGTGTAGACCATGAGAAGCGTATTGTTTTCCAGATTTTGTTGCCTCTCTCTTCTCTTTGTTAGCCATGGCAAGCTTTGCTCTACCAGCTGGAGTAGACTTCAACTTAGAAATAGTTGCAGAAGGCGCATAAACCTCTCCAGTCTCCTTAGATGGCTTACCACTAGGAGTTCTCCATTTTTGTTTAGTCCACCTATTTAGATCCTGCTGCTGCTTTTTCATTTGTATCCTCCACCTTTTTTCTTATAATCACTGGCAAGAAGCTGTGCCTTTCGAGCCGACCACTCCCCAGGATCACCACCTTTGCTTCCAGCTTTGATCTTTTCGAACAATGCCTTTCTCATACTTGGCTTTGTGTAGTTGCCAGCAGAGTTAACAGTAGATTTCTTTTTCATTACCATTTTACCTTATCTGCCCAATAAGCTGCTGACATTGGCCCTTTTGCAATATTTTTACTATGTCTTGCCTTAAAAGACGATCTTTTCTTCTTCATAGCCTCAGACTCTCCAGCCTTCGGTTTGCCAGCAGTCTTAGCTCCCTGCTCACCAAAACGGATAACCTTCTCCTTTCCAGCAGAGCAAGCCTTGACAACATGTGATTTTTTTGGATGTGATGGTGTTCTCTGTGGAGAGTTACACTTCATCTCACTTTTTCTTACCATAACCTAGAGCTTCTTTAGTCTTAACCATGGCAAGTGCCTCCATGACAGCTTCGGCTAGTTCTTCTTTCTTATCATTTGCTTTCTTGACCTGAATACATTTCTCGATTCCAGTCATACTTAGTGTTGGTCTGTTCATATTTTTTTTTAGCTTTACTGCAAATATACGAATATGAATTCATTCAAAAGAAGAGCAAAAAGAGTTTGGGATAAAGAAAACATCCCGATCAGAAACATCAAGCGTCCAATATACGACAGAAGACATCCAGAGCACGACTACCTAAAGTACTGGAGGGTAATACGTTACTGGACACTACGCAAGTACAACCTAAAAAGTCAGGACCTGGACATGCTCCTGTTCCTATACAGCGAGGGTTATTTTGACAACGAAAGATTTGAGGAGTACAACAACGTACTGAGCTGGGATATCGATAGATTTAGAAGGCTCCTAGAGAATGGATGGGTTCACGTATGGCGTGAAAAGACATACAACTCTAGGGCCCTCTATGAAATTACTGAGAAGGGTAGGCGAGCAGTGAACGCAATGTACAAGAAGCTCAACCGTGAGGAGATCTCAATGGACCCTCACACTAATCCAATGTTCCTCAAGGACACTGTCTACTCAGACAAGGTCATGAGAAACTTCATCAGAAAGATGAACATGGAAATGAAGGAGGCTAAACGCCAAAGACGTCAGGAGATTCAAGAACAACGACAACGTCTCGCTCAAGTATTACAGTCAAAACCTCTCCAGCAATAATCATTTCATGAGAAGCAAACTTATCATAGTAGATAAACTCGCCATCGTTGACCGACTTAACATCGTCACCAACCTTGACAATCTCACCTATACCATAGCGCATTTTATTTTTGTCATCAGCTGACAGTAGAAGCCCGACTTGTGTTCGGGCTTCTTTTTCTATTTTTCTGATTACCAGATACTTACCTATTGGTCTCATTTGCGATTATTGCGTTTGTAGTTAAAATTGTAGTCGCCACGGAGATGGCGTTTTTCAAAGCGGTCTTTGTAACCTTTAGCGGATCAACGATCCCCATGTCGAACATGTCTCCAATCTCGTTGGTCTTAACATTGAGACCCTCGTTACCTGACGTATCTCGAAGCATCCCAAGGATAAATTCGCTGTCTAGGTCCGCATTCTTAATAATTTGGTTGAACGGAGCCTGGATTGCACTCACAAAACACTCAACAACCCTGTTGTTATAGTTTTCATTCAGCAACTGCTGACCGATTCGGTACAGAGCGAGACCTCCACCTGCTACAATGCCCTCCTCCATCGCTGACTGAACCGCACAGACTGAGTCATCGACCCGATCGTACAGCTCCTTTTGCTCAACGTCTGAGTTACCACCCACGTGGATGATACCAACACCACCAGTTAAGTACGAGATACGCTCCTTGATGAAGTCTCTGTCCTGCTTTTTGTTCGCCTGGTCGTGCGCTTGCTTCAACTCACTCACCAAAATCTCCAATGCCTCGGTGTTGTCGGTCTTTGGGTCTGGAACCAGCACCGTCTTGTCTCTCGATACTACTACTTTTGACGCAAAGCCAAGATCATCGAAGCCAATTAGTGCTGTGTCATCGCCTGACATCTGACTGAAGAACCGTCCTCCTGTCGCAACCGCCAGGTCTTGCATCAGCTCGTGCTGCTTATAGCCAAACTGAGGCGGCTCTACGATGCAGTACTTCAAGTTATTCTTCAACACGTTCGCTGCGATCGTATTTGTGAAGTTCGCAGAGCATGGCGCAACGATCAACAAAGGCTTCCGACTGTCAATCACTGGCGCAAGTGCGTTCTGGATCTGAGTGATGCTCGATAGCTCGATGTCTGTCATCAAGATGTAGCAGTCCTCAGCAACGTACTCGTCATTCTTCTGATTGTTCACGAACAATTTGTTCGTATACCCACGATCCATGCGGATACCTTTGATCACCTCAGCGTAGGTCTCCGTGGTCATCGACTTCTCAACCGTCACCACACCGTTCTTCCCGATCTTCTTGTACGTGTCAGCGATCAATTTCCCAATGTGTCTGTCGTTGTTGGCAGAAATTGTGGCAATGTCCTCTATCCAACGCTTAGTTGTCCGAACTGCCATCTTGGCAAGCAAGCCCTCAGTCCTCTCTGACAGCTCGTTGATCTTCTTGACCGTACCCCAGTCAGCGTTCAACGCCATCCCACCCTCAACAAGGGCCTCGGTTATCACCACCGCAGTGGTTGTCCCATCGCCTGCCGTCATCGCAGTCCTCTCACTGGCCTCCCGAACGATTCGAACAGCCATGTTCTCCACTGGATCGTTCAAGTGAATGCTCTTTGCAACTGTAACACCGTCCTTTGTGATTGTTAGACCACGAGTATGTGTCGGAGAGTCAATGATCACCGTCTTACCACTCGGTCCAAGAGTGCTCTTCACTGCACTCGACATGGTCTTGACACCACGTAGTAGTTTGTCACGACCTTCTTGGTCAAAGTAAACTTCCATAGATTAGATTTTTAGTTCATGGCAAATATACAAACCCTATGCCAATAAACAAGCATGACAGAAATGTCAGAAAAGACGTCCGTATATATATATATATGTACGATATGTATAAATAGATATTTTTTTTTATTTATTTTAAAGATAAAATGCGCATTTTGAGCATCTCTCTAAGTATCAGCAACTTAACTAACACTTTTTCGACATTTTGCCAGTTTTCATTTACACTTTTTGTCAGAAATAAGCACTTTTTGGGTTATACCCCAAGAAATCACGAGGCGGCCCCAGGTGGAAAACGATCCAAAATTGGCATGGGGGGCTGCAACATGGTTGCATTTACGGCACTTTTTTGGCTTTTTTCCATGCAACATGGTTGCATAAAGGCCTCTTTTGACACGGATTGTGTCGATATTTTAGGCATTTGTGTCGATTTTGTGCTGGCTTTGTGTCGTTTGTGTCGGCAGTTCTGTTACGAATCTATGACAATTAGTGACAAAGTTGCCTAAGCAAATAAGCAGATACGCAATGTCCGTGCGTGTATAACCGCCTATGCAAATATGCAGATAAGCAGTTATTGACCGCGAGTCAACTTACGCAATTGACGCAATTATGACGCAATTGAACGCGGGTCAAAAATG
>Ga0208230_1000017_pt1 | contig 30365 bp, 35 predicted proteins | sample LakMenEpi01Nov11_FD_150660 | JGI IMG/M metagenome (GOLD analysis project Ga0208230, IMG submission 150660) | Freshwater microbial communities from Lake Mendota, WI - 01NOV2011 deep hole epilimnion (SPAdes) | ecosystem: Environmental > Aquatic > Freshwater > Lentic | place: Lake Mendota, Madison...
ATGACCGATACTGCGTTTCATTGTTCGGCCGACAAAGCAGACAGACTTGCGGCCTTGTACGTACCAAATCCTGCAGACAAGAAAATCTTGCGAAACGATGCAGGTGCTGCTGGCGCATTAGTTGAGCCGAAGGCGCATCTTGGTGGTGGTGGTCTTGTTTCCACTACGAGTGACTACTTGAAGTTTGCAGAGATGTTGCGTGGCGGTGGCGAGTACAACGGCACACGAATCTTGTCGAATCGCACTGTTGCATTTATGGCTTCAAACCATCTGCCAAACAATGCAGACCTCACTGAGTATGGTCGTCCACTCTTTGCTGAAACAGCATTCGATGGAGTTGGTTTTGGGCTCAGTGTCAGTGTCACGCTCGACCCTGTGAAGGCAAAAGTTCCAGGTAGCGCTGGTGATTACGGCTGGGGCGGTGCGGCAAGCACCAATTTCACTGTTGATCCAAAAGAAGAACTTGTGTACATGATCATGACCCAGCTCTTGCCCTCAAGCACTTGGCCACTGCGCCCACAACTCAAGCAGCTGGTGTTTCAGTCCTTGATCGACTGACGGTTCGTTTCATCTGAGCACCAAGAACAACAAGGACCACAAGTCCAGACGCCACAATGGCAAGTCCTTGAGCTATGTCATTATCGATTGTCTCAAAAACTATTGAGAGAAGACCGGCAAGTACACAAAAAGCACCAGCAAGCAACATTTCTGGGGCGAGTCGTTGGATACCGACTCCAAACAGAACTGCTCCAATTACTAGCGGTATCGCTCGCCCCACGCCGCCGAAGTCACTGCCTAATGTCATGGCGCCAATGAGCACATACAGCGAACCTGCTGCGCGTGGCGCAAAAGCAAAACCCATAACTCGAGTGCCCTGAAAGATCAGCAAACTTCCGCCAACAACCATAAGTAAGCCCAATAGGCGTCCGTTGTTCTCATCTAATCCCGCGGCAAACGAAACAACAAATGTTGGAACACCAGCTGAGATAAGAATTGCTCCAACGATCTCAGATTTGTTGGAACGAAAAAGACCCCATCCGATGGCCACAAGCGCAATCACTGCTACCGACCACTTCATTTCAAGATCTGCAACATTGCAGACAATGCCTGTAGCGATTGCTGCTGACAAAGTCGTAGCAATTTCGAGAATTTCAGAGACACGAGACTGAATGTCGCTCTTCCCTCTCAGCCGTACCGACACAGCGCCTGTTACAAATGCAAGAAGATACAAAAGGGTTGCAATGGCGGTTTCAGACACGTCAACCAATGCCGCAGCTACGGTGCGAATCACGCCAACAGTAATTATGAGTGCCGCAAGATACGAGAGTAATTCACGAGGTGTATACGACCAACGAGGCGCATGTGCGATGTCTTCTGATTGTTCAGAAGACAAGACTCCTGCTTTCACTAAGTCATTCAATGTGTGAGTCAGTGATTTGCGTTGTTTCATACAAGTAGTTCTACACCTATTCAGGTTTGCGCGCGTGCCACTCAACAAATTCTGCGATACCGGCATCTAGCAAGGGTGCGATAAACGACGCATAGGTAACAGACATGTGATTGTCATCTCTGTACACCATGATGTTGCCAACGACCGTGGGGCAACCATTTGTTGCGCAGAACCAATTCTGTACCCACAACATGTTTTCACCTGCCTCATCGAAATCAGCAACCATTTGCTGCATGTCATCTCGATAAGCAGAGGTCACTCCAGGCGTGCATCTATGAACATTGGTGTAGTTGCGGCTCAGACACGTTGGAACATCTTGACCGGGATACGGCGTATCTTGCATCAGGACTGGGACGATTCCTTGGCCCTTCAGTGCATCGACCGTTCCTTGTAAACCATCTCGCCATTCTTTTTGCCACATTGGTTTGCGTGTTGTGGCAGACAACAGTCGATCGAAGTGAGCGACGAATACAACGGAGACACCATCTTCTTTCATCTTTGCAAGTGCATTCTTTCGCCAGGGTCCACATTCCTTGTACACCTTGCCTAGAACTTTGCTGTACACCGTTATGTCTGCAGGCGGGCATCCACGTTTTGTATACGTAATGAGCTTCCAATTGCGTTTGATAGCTACTTTTTCAAATGTTGGAAACCATTGTGCAGCGTGCGAATCTCCGTACAGACCAATCACTGTGGTTGATTCTTTGTTGCCAAAAACACAGTGCTTAGGAGTGACCGAGGAGAAACCAACATGGCAACCGTTGTTATAAATGATGGGCATATCAGACAATGCACCCTGTAAAGAAGGTGTGATGTTGCCAGGCAAACCTGTTGCCAACATGGCATCGACAATGGGCACGATTGGAGCAGCTAGCCCAGGAAGCTGCGGAGCGACTGGGATTGTCGTGGAGGACATATCGACGTTGGTGGAAGAGGTTGCTACCAACGTTGGTGTTGCAGCAATAACTCCCGTGCTCGTATTCGGAGGATTGTTCTGTGCCAACACGCCGGCACCACCAACAATCGCTACAAGTGATACAGCAAGTGCCGCGGCACGCACGCCCCGTATCTGATGGTTCCGTCGTATCGGATTTTCCACAATGCGATACGACAGCTCCGACAACACAAGAGCGATAGCTACACATAACAAACCTTCACTAACCGTAAGGTCGCGTTCAAGTGCAGGAACGGCGATTATCAGAATTGGCCAATGCCAGAGATACGCAGAATACGAACGCGAACCAAGCCATTGAAAAGGTGTCCACTTCAAAACGCTTTGTGGCGCCCAAGAAGCAACATTGCCACCTCTCAATACGAATGCAGTTGCTAGTGCGGGCAACAACGCCCACGGCCCAGGAAATCTTGTTGTCTCAGTGAACAACACCACACAACAGCACACCACGACTAGACCAATCCAAGCAGATACGCCACTGAAGATTTTTGCTGTCTTACTAGTAGCAACTGGAAGGACAGCAAACAATGCACCGATTGACAACTCAAATGCGCGCGTATGGGGTGCAAAGAATGCCCAAGGCTGCGACGTGTTCATGAGAATCATGCACATTGCAAATGAAACTACAGACACCGTTATCGCGAGTATGCCAACTCTGCGCCGAATAGCGATTCGAGACGCAGCACCAACACAGACAAGCGCTAATACTGCTGGCCACACGAAGTAAAACTGTTCTTCTACAGCAAGGCTCCAATAATGCTGCAGAGGCGAAGGGGGTAACGAAGACTGTAGATAATCTGCTCCACGATTTGCGAAAACAAAGTTTGAAGAGAAAGTCGCAACTGCAATGACGTCATTTGCCAACGAGCGCAGTCGTAAAGGTTCCAACCAAAACCAAGATGCAATCACGGTCACTACAGCGACAAGAGACGACACTGGCAAAATCCGACGAGCACGCCGCGCATAAAACGCACCTAGCGAGATGCCACCGTCTGACTCGCGCTCGCGCACCAGCAGAGAAGTGATCAGGAATCCTGAAAGCACGAAAAATACATCAACACCGATGTAGCCGCCTTCAAGATGTGGAACCCCGGCATGAAACAGAAGCACCGCAAGCACTGCTATTGCGCGCAGGCCTTCTATGTCTGATCTGCGTTCCACGTATACGAGTATGGTCGCCCGCCGCTTGCGAATTGAGCCACAAGTCACCAGCCCTTAGTCACACCTAACGGAACTTGTCCGTAGAAACCTGTGTCTATATGAGTGTGACGAGAATTGGCTACAAATTCCTAATGTCGGCAGCGACAATTGGCGCAACCGCAATTCTTCTATCTGCATGCTCCACCGAGGCGAAGACTCTGCATGGATACGTTCCCCCATCACCCAAAATAGTGAAAGACGTCTCGGTTCATGAATCAGGCGCATCAGAACCCATGGCATTTGCTGCTTCATCAGGCGAGATGCTGGTCGTGTACTTCGGCTACACCAATTGTCCCGACATGTGCCCCACAACAATGGTGGCCCTGAAGAACGCAAAGAAAAAGATAGGGGAACTAGCTACACGAGTAGATCTAGCAATGGTGACTGTCGACCCCGATCGAGATACAGACGAAAAGCTATTCAGATACCTCTCGTCGTTCTCCGATAAGTACCACGCGTTAGTTCCACAATCAGCAGAAGAGCTCATTGTTGCCAAAGACGCCTTCCAAGCATCATCGTCAATTACTACAACTAACGGAAAAATAGAAGTTGCCCACAGTGGATCTGCATACGTAGTCAATGATGCTGGCGCAGTTGTCGTTGAATGGCCATTCGGTCTAGATGCCATTTCAATGGCAAACGATCTCACAATTCTTTTACTACAAAAAGGAAAATAGAAATGAAACAGAAAAAGACACGTGCAATTTTGACAGTCATCATTGCACTATCTCTAGGTGCACTTGCCAGTTGTGGAGGCAGTGATTCTGCCGTTGACACAACCATCCCACCAGATGCGACACCTGTCATCTCGGTAACTAAACAGTGGGCCCGTACCAGCCCGATGGAAACTTCAATGGGTGCTGCTTATCTAACAATTACAACAGACGTAAACGACACCCTGACGGGAGCCATGGTGGACTCATCCATCGCTGCCATGACCCAAGTTCATGAAACTGTCATGGGCGACAATGGTGAAATGAAGATGCAAGAAGTGGATGGCATCGAGATCGTTGCAGGCACTCCGACGGAATTGAAACCAGGTGGATTTCACATCATGTTGATGGATGTCAAAACTCCTCTCAAAACCGGTGACACTCTTGAAATCACATTGAAATTTGCCAAAGCTGGCGAGATAGTGGTGGAAGTGCCGATTCAAGAGGACGCACCCTGAATAACGAAATACCTACTGTTGAAGTAAAGAAATCAACAGTAGGCGCAGGTTGGATCATGGTCATTCTCCTGGCCCTGATTCTTCCTGTGATCGTTTTCATTTTCGCGATTGCAAGACCATCACATCAAACATATTCATATGTGATTGCAAATGGAACCCAGGCTTCATTAGACAAAGGTATTGAGCCTGCGAATCCACTTCCAACAGAACTACAAGTCACAGTTGGCGACTCCATTGTGGTGACGAACAATGATGTAGTTGCACACACATACACGTTCTTAGTTCTACGACCGGGTGAAACTGGTAGGTATACCTTCCAGCGCGCTGGTGATTTCACTGCCACATGCACAGTTAGTGGTCATGCAAATGTGACGATTACTGTCACGTGAATTTTGCCGACAAACGCCAAGGTATGGCACAATGAATACATGTCGAAGAAGCGCGAAACACAATTCGACGAAATTGTGCGGTCTCATACACGTGGCCTCATGGCATATGCGCGCTCCGTTACTTCTAACCAATGGGTAGCAGAAGAGGCTGTACAGGAAACTTTTATTCGCGCATGGCGTTATTGGCCGACATTTCGTCAGGAATCAAGCGTCATGTCATGGCTCGTCACCATCTGTCGCCATGCCGTGACCGACATAGTTCGCAAGCAGCCGACTCACGACCAACTCCCCGAAAATGTAATTGATGCGTACGATCAGTTCTTCACATCTTCTATTTTTGAACTTGTCAAGGGCTTACCTCTTCCGCAACGCGAAGTTGTGGTGTTGTGTGCAGTTCTTGGTTTCGACTATGAAACTGCAGCCACTTCACTGCAGATACCAATTGGAACGGTGCGCTCTCGTCTAGCTCGCGCGCGAGAGCAACTTGGAAAGCAACTTGACGACGCACTTGCTGTATAAATAGCAGTATGAATTGTGCCGATGCTCGAAGGGTTGTGGTGTTACCACTCGCCGAAGCAGAGGAGTTCGCTTCAGCACGGAAACACATTTTGGAGTGCCCACTATGTGCTTCAGCGACCGATAGCGCTGAAGACGTAATCATTGATCGCGTAGATTTCTTGCGTAAGCCCGGTGGAGCGCGGCGAGCTGCCATGTTCTTCATCGGAAGCCTCCAGGCCATCATCGCGCTCCCGTGGATTTTCGGAGCAACCCCTTTCTGGAACCCACAGTCAGATACTTCAGTCGCCCACCTCACTAGAGATGGGGTCATCGGACTAGTTCTTGGTCTTATTGGAGTTGCAGTCGCATTGTCTCCCCGCTTGGCATACTTTGCTCTTTCGGTCTGTGGACTTTTGGTTGCATTACAACTAGCTGGCTTTGTAGCCGACCAAGCTGACGGGCGCGTCCTACCCATGTTTGAAACAGTGCATGTCCTCTCAGCAATCATCACAATTCTCGTGATCTTCACTGCATTTCCCCGTAAACGAAGTTGGTAGCCCTCTGCGTCTAGTGGTCTAAGGTTGTACCAGCCCAATACAGGGCACTACCAAAGGAGTCACTCATGGCACGTAGTTCACGTTTGCTTGCAGCTGTTGCAGCATTATCACTTGTCGTCGCAGCGTGCGGCGGAAGCGATTCATCATCAACCGAAGAAGGTGCACTTAGCACCATTGCAGAGGGCAAGCTCACAGTGTGCTCCGACGCACCATATGAGCCATTTGAATTCCAAGATGCCGACGGCACTTGGACCGGCTTCGACATGGATGTCGTTCGTAAAATTGCAGAAGCAAACGATCTGGAACTTGAAGTCAGCGTGCAACCGTTCGACGGAATTTGGCTCGCACCTGCAGCTGGCACATGCGACATGGTTGCATCGTCAATGACAATCACAGCAGAGCGCGAAGAAGCAGCAGACTTCACACAGAGCTACTTCGATGCATTCCAGTCACTGCTTGTTCGCAGTGCCGATGAAGCTAAGTACACAACTCTTGAGTCACTTGCCGGAAAGACAATTGCTGTTCAAACAGGAACAACTGGCGAAACATTTGCAAAGGAAAATGCGACTTCTTCAACGATCCAATCATTTGATGAAGCATCCGCAATGTTCCTTGCTCTTGAGTCTGGTCAAGTAGACGGTGTTCTTCAGGATTACCTCATTAATAAGGAACGTGCCGACAAGCAGGGAACTTCAGTTGTTTCCATCAAGTTTGAAGACACACCAGAGCAATACGGATTTGCAGTCGAGACCGGTAACACAGCGCTCCTCGAAATCTTGAACAAGGGCATCACCGACCTCAAGGCCGACGGCACATACAAGACCATTTACGACAAGTACTTCATTGGCTGATCTCTGATCACCCAATAACTAATACCTAACGACGAAGAGGGTCATGGCACTCAGCAAACGCAAGAAAGCTATGTATATGCGCTATGCCATGTACGTAGTCAGTATCGCTTTTCTGATTGCTGTGATCCTCTTCATCGATTGGGAGCGCTTAGGAAATGCGATGTTCCGTTGGAACATTGTGAAAGAGCAATTTCCAGACATTTTGACTAAGGCCGCGAAGAACACTGTTGTATTTACAATTCTTGGCTTTGCAGGCGGATTGTCATTCGGTCTTCTATTCGCTCTGATGCGACTCAGCAGCATTCGTGCGTACAGATGGTTTGCTGCCACATACATTGAGATTTTCCGCGGCATTCCGCTCTTAGTGACATTGCTCATCCTTGGTTTCGGTATTCCGATTGCCACCGGATGGAAATGGCCAAATCCCTATCTTCAGGGTGCTATCCCCTTGTCACTAGTTGCAAGTGCCTACATGGCCGAAACTATTCGTGCAGGCATAGAAGCAGTACCCAATGGCCAAATGGAAGCTGCACGTTCACTTGGTATGTCATATACACGTGCAATGACCACCATTATCATTCCGCAAGCCCTTCGCATCATCGTTCCGCCTCTAACCAATGAATTTGTCCTTCTCATCAAAGACACGTCGCTCATTTCTGTACTCGGCGTTACTGCGGCAACAAAAGACTTAGCGCGTTTCGGTCGAGATGGAGTTAATCAAACAGCTAACGCTACGCCGTTAATTGTTGCTGGATTGGTGTACTTAGCAATGACGCTTCCCCTCACGCAACTCGTCGCATGGATGGAACGTAAGACAAAGGCAATGAGCCGATGAGTTCCGACGTTGTTGTCTCTCTTCAAGATCTTCATAAGTCTTTTGGTGCTAATCACGTCTTACGAGGAATTGATTTAGAAGTAACGCGGGGCGAGGTGGTGTGCATCATTGGTCCATCTGGTTCCGGCAAAAGCACTCTTCTGCGTTGCGTGAACATGTTGGAAACACCGTCATCTGGAACCATCACAGTCCTCGGGCGAGAACTGACAGATATTGATTGTGACATCGATGAAGCGCGTTCAAAAATTGGCATGGTGTTTCAATCGTTCAATCTTTTCCCCCATATGACTGCGTTAGAAAATGTCAGTGTTTCTCAACGAAAAGTTCTCAAGCGAAATGCAAAAGATGCACAAGAGATTTCGCGTTCCCTTCTTGCACGAGTTGGACTTCACGACAAAGAGAATTCATACCCTGCTCAGTTGTCTGGTGGGCAGCAACAGCGTGTTGCAATTGCTCGTGCATTGGCGATGAACCCAGATGTCATGTTGTTTGACGAGGCAACGAGTGCTCTTGACCCAGAACTAGTGGGCGACGTCCTTGCCGTCATGCAAGCACTTGCGCAAGAAGGCATGACCATGCTCGTGGTCACCCATGAAATGGGATTTGCCAAGAATGTGGCCGACCGAGTGGTATTCATGGACGCAGGCGTGATCGTGGAACAAGGTTCCCCACAGCAAGTCATTGGCGCACCGAGGGAAGAACGCACTCAGTCATTTCTTTCAAGCGTTCTGAACCACTAACCACCCTTCATCTATCGTCCAGGCAATGAGTTCTCAGCGCGAGCGCATCCAGTCCCTTCTGTCACTCGCACAGCACCCCAATACCCCCCAGGCCGAGGCCGAAACTGCCCTCGCAATGGCTTCGAAACTTATGCAAAAGCATGGCCTCGGCGAAAGTGACATTGCAGAAGTACCCGACGAAAACGTTTCCATCGTTTCAGAGTCAGTAGTTGTTACAGGGCCGTACCGGGTGAGGCGTGTCAATGTTTTATACGTCATTGCCAAAATGCATTCCTGCGCGTCATATCGTGCACATGATTCTGTCGATGGGTGTGTCCTTGTTATATACGGACGTCAATCAGACATTTTTGCTACACGCACGTTGTTCGCCGCAGCCGATGCTTTAGGCGCTCGCTTACTTCCGCGTGGGTCACGTTCATGGCGCGTGTCGTGGTGGAGCGGTTTCCAATCTGGCATCGAAGAGTCATTAAGCGGAGCACGCAAAGAATTCATTTCTGAGACACAAGGTGCTGGGCTAGTCCTTGCCGACCGTATGAAACGTGCAGAAGACACCATGTATGTATTTGCTCCACCACTTCGTGGAGGTACGTACTACTCCGACACTTCATCTGGCGCTCACGCAAGTGGCAAAAATGCAGGACGCGGCTTTGGGGCATCTGGCCGTTCGTTTACTTCCGGTGTGCGCGGCGAACTGCAATGACCCATATCAGTGAATACGCCGTACAAGCAATTGCACTCTCTGCTAAATATTCAAAAGCATCTGCCGAGACCGCACTTACATACGCTTGCGAGGCCATCGCCGAACAGGAAATTGGTGTTAGAGATTTGAAGTCAACTGATATTGACGCATGGGTTGAGGCCATCAGCCATCGCGAAGATATAGATGTTCCAAACATTGTGGTGATGCGTAAGTCGCCAAGCATTCTCGCGACCGCTCATTCAGATATTCACACCATCTGCATCCGCGGAGCCCACACCAACCAAGTCACTGTTTTGCATGAGATCGCTCATCTCAGTATTGGTATTCCATCCCACGGTGTTTGCTTCAGAGACGAACTAGTTCGTCTCACACGTGCACATATTTCAGTCGAATTTGCTTCGTTCCTATATTCCCTATACCAATCCACCGGACTTGAAATGTCTCCGTGGCCAGCGAGCGCTCACCAACGTTGACACGTGAGCTTCATGCGGTCAGACTGCAGGCATGACCAACTCAACTGACTTCTACGACATCTTGTCCACTACTCGCTCAATTCGGCGCATCAGTGATAAACCCATCGATGACGAAGTTCTCAACCGAGTGTTGCAGGCTGCAATTTGGGCTCCTAGCGGTGGCAACAGACAACCGTGGCGCATCATTGCTGTTCGCGATCGCGCCATCAAACAGCAACTCTCCGACATCTATGCACAGCGTTGGTCTGAATACGTAGATATGAACTTGAAGCGCGTAGAAGGCATGCCAGAAAACATTGTGGAGGCCACTCGCAAAGGTCTCGCTATCGGCACACAGTTGGCTACTTCACTCGCAGATGTTCCTGTTGTTGCAATGTTTGTTCATGATCCTCGCGAAGTATTTGTAACTGACGGAAACCTCGGAAGAACTCCAGTGGTTGGCGGTGCATCCCTCTACCCCGCCGTACAAAACTTTCTTCTTGCCGCTCGCGCAGAAGGTTTGGGTGGCGTTCTCACCACTCTTATCTCGGCCAGCGAAAACGAAGTTCGACCCATTCTTCAACTGCCAGAACCTTGGGGTGTCTACGCCATGGTTCCGCTCGGCTACCCCAAAGGAAATCATGGGCCGTTACGACGCGCACCACTTGAACACATGGTGAAGTTCGACGTGTGGTCTGACTAGTAACTAGTTAGTGGGCGAATTGTCTCGCCACTGCACACCAGATGGCCATCGACCAACGCCACCATCTTCTACAAGTAAGCCAGTGTTCTGGCGATTGGCATGCTCCATTCGCCACACCAGCATTGCCCGCGCTTCGCGTGCAATCACTGCATCATCATTTGTAGTTGTTCGCCAGGTGGGGTCTGCCTCAAGGTCAAAACACACGTATTCGCCGTCGCCAAACTGCACATATGCATGAGTGTCTGAACGTCGAACAGCCAAATTCATTTGTTCTAAACGACGTTGCCACGGCCACTGATGCTTGTCGTGAGGGATTAGAACAAAACGCCAGTCATACTCCCAATGCGCCGCATCCCGCCACCATGGTGGTTCTGTTCCCCGCACAAAATGCGTAAGAGGAACGCCGTCGCATTGCGCCGGAATGTCAATACCCATCACATCACACAACGTTGGAAAAACATCAACGTTCTCAGTGAACTTGTCAATCACTGTTCCGTGCATGTCTGCATGCATAGGGTCGCGCACAATTCCTACGATGTGCTGACTTGTTTCCCAGTATCCAAGTTTCTCTTTCAATCCATGATCACCGAGAAGTTCAGCATGGTCGGCCACAACGACAATGACAGTGTTCTCCCACTGCCCAGTCGACTCAAGAAAATCCCACACACGACCGAGTTGAGAATCCACTTCGCTCACCATGCCAAAGTATTGTGCGCGCATGTGGGCTAACTCCTTGGCATCCGTAGGTGCTTTTGTGCTGTCCAATTGCAGCATCACTTCATGGAACGGTGGAACAGATTCGGCGCGTGCAATTGGCTGACCAACATTGTCTGGCGAATACATAGAACCAAAGTGACCCGCCGCTGAATACGGAGGATGTGGTCGAATAAAACTTGCATGAGCAAACCACGGTTCAGATTGCTCGCCCATCCAACTAAGCAATTCGTTGGTCATGAATGCCGACACGCTCATGTCTGCAGGTCGTTCATGCTCGGTCGAAAGTAGATGCAATACCCCGCCAGAGGCATCATGTCCGTTGGCCGCTAAGAAACGTCTCCATGGTCCGTATCCACGTGTGAGATCCACAATGGAATCAAACCCTGGAAGCACACCTTCATACGTTTGAAGACGCGGATCATCTGCTGACTCTGTAACGCGCGGATCAATTGACTGGTCTGTGTAGCCAAACAAAGCTGGTGCATAACCAGCACGGCGCGCCGTACGAGCGATGTTGTCGAAATCATCATTGAGTGGCGTGCCATTAGCTACAACACGATGATTCATTTGATACATGCCGGTGTACAAAGACGCACGACCCGGTGCACATGGTGATGCCTGGCTGTAATGGCGACCGAACCTAACTCCGGCCCTACTTAACCGATCAAGTTGTGGTGTCTGCACAACCGGGTGGCCTGCAATTGATAGACAATCTCCTCGAAACTGGTCAAGCGTGACAAGAAGGATGTTTGGCTTCATGATTGACTGCTTTGCACCGATGAACCAGCACTAAGAAACGCCCACAAATCTTTAATGGCTGACTTGTCTTGCGCCACGAACATATGGCCACCTTCATATTCGGCCATCGTTGCGTGTGGAATTCTTTTCACAATTTCGTGAGAGTTACTGGGTGGTGCAATTCCGTCGAACCGACCAGCCATCACAAACGTTGGCGATGCCACCTTGTGTAAACGATCTGCCACATCATGACCGATTCGAGCAATCAATTGCAGACGCTCCCCACGAAGCACTTCATCTGCTTTGGGTTGTGCTGCTTGCTCAGCTCGAAGTGTCATCATCTTCAAATCAGAAGGGTGAGTTGCCAACCACTCTTCTGTAAATCGAGAATCCGTGAGCAGCAAAATTTTCTGGTTTCTCTCTTCAGCAGACAGTGAACCCAGCTCGTGAAGCGGATACGACGCCCCTGCATCGCCACCAGCAGAAGTACATAAGAGCGCAAGTCGTTCAACGCGTTCTGGATATGTGACTGCAAATTCCTGCGCCACCATTCCACCAAAACTCATGCCTACAACTGCACAAGTAGACCAACCCACATGATTCAGTAGTGCATCTGCATCTTGTGCGTACTGCGCCATTGTGTACGGGCCATCTGGAATAGAAGTTTTCCCCAGGCCGCGTTGATCGTGCGCAAGCACTTCGCATGTTTGTGCAAGCGCGCCAATGAACAAAGCTGCAGACTCAAGGGTCGCACCAGAACCATTGAAGAACAACACACGTGGGCCAGAACCGACAATCTCATAGTTGATGCTGATGTCCTCGTGAACAAAAACTGGCATGTCATATTCTCGCACTTACTGGGGTATCCACCATTCTTCGGCCACCACAGACAAACATTCTCATGTGCAAACAATCGTCGACGGAGTGAAACGTTCTCTTTCCGAGAACCACGACACACTCACCTGGCGACGAGTAACAATGCCAGGCCTCGACGTGGCATGGGTAGGCATGAATGTTCCTGCCCTCGACACTGGTGGCCGACCTTGGGTATGGGAGATAGTCACTCCTTCTCAATATGAATCTTCCGCGCGACTACAAGAGGATCCTTTGGTATTAGCGGTTGCACAGGACACCGTGGTGGCAGACATCAATCACAATGACCACTCTGGCCCCATCATGCGCATGCAAGTTCCGGTGCGTCAGGCTCCCGACGCCATCAGTGTGATGACGGGCCTTGACCCCTCTGGCCCCTGGTCAATTCAGCTCGAGGCTGGCTGGACAGTGCAAGCTCTTGGCTCGGCAGCTCAATGCTGGATTGACCGCGAAAGCCCGGGAAGTGCCCGTTTGCAGACCCCCGAGCCCCAATTGGCCCCGCACCAGCTCTATCAATTGCACCCCGCCATCGATATCGAGTCGGCAGCCTTCGACCGGTTGCTTACACTCGACCCTGATGATGCAGCCGTGGTCACTTCCCTTCTTGCCTCGGTTCACGAGGCCTTGCAGCCCTGCCGCTAGGCCGCAGGCGGTGACGCCATGATCACCACCTACGCGCTCTCTCTCACTACTGCTGATTGCAACGAAGAACAACGCATTGCACTCATCGATGTAGTGAGCGATTGGATGTTGCGTCATTACCCGCTCGATGCACGTGGGCCTGGAACTTCAGTTCGAGTCACCCGCGAATCATCTGACGATCCCGTTTTTCGAATGATGATTACAGAAAGTGGAGCTGCAAGTACACACGTCGAGACACTCACCATCACCGTTGTCCTCTTGAGTGGTGTTCTCACTTTTGACATTCGTATCGTGTCGACACCCACTACTTCAAAAGTTGTTCCCTACAAACCAAAGTCAGTTCCACCACGGGTTGCCCAACTTGTTCGCGAAGTACTCATTACAGTTCCCACAGAAGATGCAAATCAATTCATTACAGATTCTGTGCATGTTGCAAACACAGAACTAGATGGCCAAAACATCGCTGCTTTCATCGATGCACCAAGTCGTCGCCTACCTGTAATTGTAGAAATCGGTGACTACGAGCGACAAAGCCGCGACCTGTTCACAATTGGTGCAGGTCCCCTTGTTGGTCTCGCACATATCTTTCACATCGCTAGCGCTGAAGCACTGCGCGGTTTTGAATCACTATCGCGTTACTCACTAGTTGGTCCTGGTTGCGTCATTGTGCAATGGGCTGGGAAAACTGAACCTGAAATCGTGCATATACGCGAACTGCCGTCTAGCTCCGTCTCACGTGAGCTTGACCGAATTGTTCGATTAATTCTCGATACTGCAGCGCGTTCTATTGCATCACCTCGTGTACCGCCACCGCCGCGCACCGAATACGACATCATTGACCCTTCGTCACGCAGTTCGTCAGATGATGGCAATTTCAATGAAGATCAGGCAATTCGAATTGAACTATTAGAAGCATCTGTTAACGAACTAGAAGCTTCTATGGCGGATGCCGACCGACTCATGGCTGAACTTCGAGATCAGCTTGAGAAAAAGGGGGGTCAAGTCGACGAGCTCATTCTTCGCAACGTGTCATTAGAAATTCAAGCTGGACAAACACCAAAAGTGCTCGCGGTTCCTTCAATGACCGAAGCGCTGCGACTTGCCAAAGAAAACTGTCCATTCCTTGTCTTCCACGAACGAGCAATTGAATCTGGTTCGGGTCTGGAAGGACCAGAACCAGTCAGCGTGTTGCAAGATCTTGTTCGCCTCAATGAAGTCGCGCGCGCATGGATGTCTGGTGAGATTTCAGGAACCAGCATCAAACTGGCTTGTCGGCAAATGGGTCTTGACTTCGTTGCGTCTATCTCTGACACCGCACGTCAAAAATACGAAGAGGATTACCTCATTGAATGGCGTGGCCGAGCCGTTCGGGCAGAAGCACACTTGCGCCGTGGCCGCAAAACCCATCTCGTTCGCATCCATGTATTTTTCGATGACGAAACCCAACAAGTTGTAGTTGCCTACATTGGCCGACATCTTCGCGATAAAGGCAGTGCCTCATAACTCTGGCGTAGCCTGTACAACATGACCCGCCGCAAGATATTTCGATACCTATTGCTGGCAGTTCTTATGTTCGGCATCGTCACCGGTTTTTCACTCACTCGGTACGTGCTGGCTCACCCAAATGATCCTCTGCAACAAAACGTTGCATCGTGGGCACGTAATAAGGGCATGGGCGTCGTCGTTGACAAACTGGAATCGTGGCTGCATAACGACCCACCCGCTGTCGCTCCTACAGACACATTGGCGCTATTAACAGACGACTCCACCATCGCGCCACAGATCGCAACGACATCACTTGCACCTCTTGGCGAGGAAACAACGACCACTCACTTAGGAAAAACTACGCCAGCAGTTGAGCGACCTGTAATTGCAACTCAATCATGTTCAACACCCACTACCACGAGTCCAACTGGCGCGACCACCACTTCGACTACCACCACTTCAAGCACAACAACTACAACAAGCACCGTCGTGCCAGACATGACAAGCACAACTACCACCACTTTGGTTCCGCGACCAGCAGATATTGCTCCATTTATTAGTCCAGGTATTAAAGCCGAAGGTGAATGGGCTGCAACGGCACGAGTACGTAAAAAACCAATGGTGTACGTCAGTTCAATTCGACCTCTCTGGTGTTTTGGTTCAGTAGTGGCAACCATGGCTGCCTACAACCCATCACTTGTACACACTGCACTTTTCAACGGCACGGAAATGCCTGGAGGAAAAGGGTGGAAAAACACTTCAAAGATCAAAGGCAAAGCATTACCTTCTCTCATCGCCAGCTTTAATGGCGGTTTCAGATTTGAACATGAACCTGGTGGATACGTCACCGAAGGAAAAACTGTGCAGCGCATGCGCAAGGGGTTTGCAACGTTTGGTATTCGTGCCGACGGTTCAAGCACCATTGGTATCTGGGGCAAAGACATGACCGATGACGGTTCATGGAAATCACTGCGACAAAATCTCCCGCCACTCGTCAACGATGCTAAGTCTGTGTATGCAAATTATCCGTCTGTTAATTGGGGCGAAGACTATACGAACAAGATCTATAACTACCGTTCTGCAGCATGCCTTCGCACCGACGGATACATCATGTTTGTCGCCGTTGGAAAAGTAAACATAAAAATGCTTGCCGATACTCTTGTTGTACTTGGTTGCAAGGTGGGTATGGAACTCGACATCAATGGCACATGGCCGTTCTTCGCAACGTATTCAGATTTTGGAAAATCGGAGCGAAAGGGTCGCATCATTGATACGCGCATGGGCGACCCAGATAGACACCTCACCAACTCCACTAAAGATTTCTTTGCTCTGTTTGATCCACAGACACTCCCCACTGGAGCTGTGAAGTAGTTCCCATCGTGGACTTCCACTTGACATAGAGTTCTCACCAAGCGAAAGGATGCCCATGAAAGATAAAACTGAAGAGGCACCGAAAAAGGAAGCAAGTGCTGGGTTAGTCACTGTTGCAGCCATTGTGATGGGTGGAATAGTTCTTCTCCTCATCGCATTCAACACCGCACGAGTCGAAGTTAACTTTCTGGTCTACAAGGCACGCAATGTCCAACTGTGGTGGTTCACCATTTTGGTCATCCTGTTCACACTGGTGACAGATCGCCTTGTTCGGTTCGTGATTCGCTTGCGTAGCAAGAAAAAAGACGACTAGTTCGTCAACACGTACTCGCCAAGAAGGCGTGGCAGACCACCATCTGCGGTTTGTACGACACCATCTTCCACAAGTTTGCGCAGATGTGACCACACACTGCGTCGTGCTGGACGATGCAATTGTTTATTCACAGATGCGTACAACACTTTTACAATTCCAGGAATTGTGTTATTGCCAATTGCAATTTGTTCAATGATTTGTCGTTCACGTTCCAGGCGATGTTCGTAATACGCAGCCAAGAATGGTGCTGGTTCAGTGACGGGGCCACCATGAGTTGGCCACAAGATGCTGTCGGTGCGCGCAATCACTTTTTGCATACTCTCGAAGTACTGACGCATATCGCCATCGGGCGGCGAGACAACCGTGGTTGACCAGCCCATCACATGGTCACCCGTGAAGAGCGCGTTCTCTGCATCCATGGAAACACACAGGTGATTCGATGTATGTCCAGGCGTTGCAACAGCTGTTAACGAGAATTGATCAGTCGCAAAAAACCGCTCGCCATCAACCACTGCATAATCCGGGGTAAATGCCATATCGATGGTTTCTTTTTCCTCGTCTGATTCTGGTTTCTTCTCATCAGGATTATCTTCATTTGGATCATGGTCGTCTTCTTCAACAAAACCCTCGTACACGCGATGCGGGCCAATTGCGAATCTGGTGGCACCAGTTTCTTTGTGCAGCCATTCCGTAAGGGGTGAATGATCGGAGTGGCAATGGGTGACAACAATGCCAACAACATTGCGTCCATCAAGAGCACGAACAAGTGCATCGCGATGCGAATCAAGGATTGGGCCCGGATCGATGACGACGACATCTTGCGAACCAAGGATGTATGTGCCCGTTCCGTGATAGCTAAATTTCGATGGATTTTGGGCAATTACACGTTGCACCAATGGCGACACTTGCGTGGCCACTGCGTACGGTGCGTCATCTATTCGCGGAACAAATGGAATAGCCATGACTAATCAAATCCGATTGCGCGTACTTCGCCCACGCGTTTGCCGTGTCCGAACACCACTTCAATAATGCTCTCTGGCACTGCTGAAACATCAATACCCAACTTGCTCAATGCGGCAAGAAGCACAGTGGGTGTTCCACGTCCTGAACCATCCGACAACTTCAGAGCCACTGCTCGCCCATCTGCCATGCCTGCCACATACACCGCATCTGCACCATCTTTTGCGAATAGACCAGGCACCGCAGAAACAATTGTGGTGACATCGCGTCCAGTACCGCCCACCATGAACGGGAACTGCGACATCGCTGCATAAATCTGAAGTCCAGAATCCCCTGCTTCACCAATTGCCATTGCACGCATCGCGTGGGCCATGCCAACAAGTTCAATCACATGGGCCGGCGCACCACAACCATCTACTCCAATTGCAGAAGCATCTTTGCCAGTGACGTCAGCAATAGTTGCGGTAATCGCCTGCTGTAGTGGGTGCGTCTCTGCCAAGTAACCAGTAGTAGGCCAACCATTGATGACACATGTTGCCAACATGCCCGAGTGCTTTCCACTACAACCCATTTGCAAAGCAGATTTTGGTTTGCCGTCACGAATCGCTGCGTGTGCAGAACCTGTGTGCATTGGATGGTCTGGCGTATTACCCAAGTCACTTTCCGAAAGTCCAAATTCCGCAAGAATCTCAAGGACCATGTTTTGATGAACATCTTCGCCATTGTGGCTAGAACAGACAAGCGCCAACTTTTCGGCGGGAAGCTGTAAACCCGCGCGAACCATAGCAAGTGCTTGGAGAGGTTTTGTGGAAGAGCGAGGGAAGATCTGTATGTGCGGATCACCAAAGGAGAAGGCGATACTTCCATCCGATGCAAGGCCTACACATGCACCGAAATGAACACTTTCATCGATGCCGCTTCTGCGAACCACCGCAAGTGGAACAAATTGTTCAGGGCGCACACCGCTCACAAAGGATTCTTTCGCGACCTTGTTCTTTTCTTCTTCTCTTGAAGTTCAGACAACTTATGTTCAATCACTTCGTGTCTTTCACCCCACGATGAAGCAAGCGCCTGCGCCATGGCAACTGCGGGCAGCGCCAAAATTGCACCTATCGGCCCAAGAATTGCTCCACCAGCGAGTGCTCCACCAAATGCTAATGCTGGATGCAACTCCAAAGTTCTTTGGGTCACCTTTGGTGCAATCAGATAATTCTCAACCTGTTGATACACCGCGATGAATCCGATTGCAATAAGTGCTTTTGTTGGTGAGTCAATGAAGATCAAAAGAACTGGAAGTACTCCGGCCAAGTATGTGCCGATAACAGGCAGGAATTGAGAAACAAGTCCTACCCACAATGCCGATGCGATTGGTGCTGGTGCGCCCATTGATTGAAATGCAATCCAATGGAAGAAAGCAGAGATCGCCGCAAGCAGTGCACGTGAATACAGATAGCCACCGGTTTTATCGATTGCTAATTCCCAAGCATCAAGAACTTGATGTTGGCGCTCCGCACTCAAGCGAGAGCAGATGGAACGCCGGAGTCGAGGGCCGTCGGCCACGATGTAATACGAGAAGAGCAAAACAGAAAATAGTTGGAACAGAACGCCGAAAGCTTGCACGGAAACTTTGAATGCATTAGTTCGCTGTGAACGAATAAATCTCTGTACTGGACCATTGGGATCTGCGATGGATTCGTTAACAGCTGCTGGGTCAATCTTTGAATTAAAAAGATCGTTAATCATTTTCACAGTGTCATTTACATAGGTGCTGCTATTCGAAAGTAAGTCGGCTAACTGTTGTGCGACAACAGTTCCAACCACGGCTAAGAAAACAGAAGCAACTACAACTATCCCCAACAAAATGAGAGCGGTAGATGAACTCCTACTCATTCCCCGTTTCGTCAGTTTGTTTGTGGCCGGTTCAACGGCAAGGGCAATAAACAGTGACAGCAATAAAAGAATCAGCAGACTGTTCAGGCGGTGAAATACAAACCGAAAAACCAAGGTTCCGATGAAGCCCGCCCAGAAAATGAGCACGGCCTTTGGCACCCAAGGTGGCATACGACGGGTTGATTCAGTATTGGTCACAGATTCATCGGGCACATCTGAAGCGTAGTGGGCAAGACTGTGACGCATTCGCCGTGTGGTTCACCGTTTCCAATGGCACGATAGGAATGTGGCAACTTTCCCCGCCCCAGTTACTGAAGCGATCGAGTCAATTCGGCTTGCCATCGCCAATGCATTACGCGACAGGGTTATTGGTGAAGACGCCGACGCCAAGCGAGCCGCCGTCATGCTGGCTCCGGGCGAAAGATGGTTTCCCGAATCAAGCCCGCTAATCACTGTGCATTCAGATGCCTCCATGTTTATAGGTGGCATGCGAGCAATCCTGTTCCAGTCACTGCACCCTCTCGCAATGGCTGGCGTGGCACAACATTCTGATTACCGCAATGACCCGTGGGGCCGATTGCAACGAACAGCAGACTTCGTAGCAGCTACATCATTCGCACCCGCAGAGGTAGCTCAACAGGCTGTTGACCGTGTGCGCGCTGTCCACTCTCGTGTTTCGGGAGTGGCATCTGATGGTCGCGCATACTCCGCTTCTGATCCGCATCTGTTGCGATGGGTTCACATTGCTGAAGTTGATAGTTTTCTGCGCGCGCACCAAACATACGGAGCACACCCACTCGATGCAGCCGGATGTGATCAGTACGTTGCGGACATGGCGGTCATAGCGCGCAAGCTCGGAGTGCCTGCTCCCCCTACATCGCTGCGCGGCTTACGCGATCAGATTGCGCAATACCGGCCAGAGCTACGCAGTACCGCAGAGTCACGAGATGCAGCAAAGTATTTGCTCATTGAACCTCCACTCGAAATTGCTGCTCGTATTCCCTACTCACTCATTGCAGCGGCTGCTATCGCCATTTTGCCGACATGGGCTCGCGCAGACTTACGTCTTCCGTGGTTGCCGCTCACTGAACGCGCAATCGTAAAACCAATTGGATCACTCATTGCAACAACTATTCGTTGGGCAACGTCAGTAGATGGCGAAACATATGGTGCGCCAGTTACGACTTTCGATGAAGTCGCGCCAACTGCGTAACAAGATCGCCATTGTCACCTATCTGAATTTTGGCGAGTCCAAGCCAAGTTGCCATCTCTTGTAACTCAAGCAGTAACTCTCGTGCCACATGTGCATGATCAACACCCGCTTCACTAAAAGCACCTTGCACAAGCAAACAACTGTTGTGTCTATCTGCTTTCAAATCAACACGAGCCACAATTTTGTCGCCCAGAACAAACGGCAGAACGTAATAACCGTAAATGCGTTTTGGAGCCGGTACATAAATCTCTATTCGAAAATGAAAATCAAATACTCGTTCAATACGTGGCCGACACCACACTAAAGAATCAAATGGTGATACCAATGCACGCACGTGTATGTCTCGTGGCTGTTTTGTTCCCGGAATCATGTACGCGACATCACGCCAACCCGACACTGTCACTTGCTCCAATTCACCAGTAGAAACAAGCTCTTTTAGCAATGGTCTGGCTATGGCTCCCTTCTGGCGATGGTAATCAATCAGGTCTGAAGCAGTTGCAACACCCATACTTCGAGCAGCCAAAAGCAATAATTGTTTACGCGCTTCTGTTTCAGTTGGAAATGGTGCATTCAAAATTTCTGTGGGCAACACTTCACTTGGTGCGTGATACACACGTGCAAAATCATTGCCGCGTCGTCGGGCAGTTATCTCTCCCGTCCAAAAGAGATACTCGAGAATCGCTTTGCCGTCGTCCCAATCCCACCATGAACCCTTCGGACCTTTTCGTGTTCGAACATCACCCGCAACAAGTGGCCCATCGTTATAAATTCGATCGCGAATCTCTTTCACCAGCTGTGGTTTAGATTTCGCAATGCGTTGTAAACCTGGCCACATAGACCCCTTGCGAGCTTCTTCCATTCTCCATTGCAAGAGCGGATACATAGAGACAGGCAAATGACTTGCCTCATGGCACCAGTACTCAAACAATTCGCCAGCATCCGTGGCGTCAGGGATCAAAGTACGCGGATGATTTCCAAGACGCGAGAACAACGGCATCTCTTGACTGCGCACAAGTACATTCACACTGTCAATCTGAATAAGACCAACTGCATCCATCACGCGGCGCAGATGACGTCTATCAATTCGCCCCGTTGGTCGAGGCGTGGCAAAGCCTTGTGCTGCTAACGCAATGCGTCGCGCAGCATCGCTAGTTATTTCAGTCGGCGACAGTGATGGTGACACTGTTAATCACCACGTCGGTCAATGGTCGATCGCCACGACCAGTTGGAACGTTTTGCATTGCCTCAACAACGTCGAGACCCTTTACAACTTGTCCGAACAATGCATACGCAGGTGGCAATCCCACACCGCTTGGACCACTGATGAGGAAGAACTGCGAACCGTTTGTATTTGGTCCGGCATTTGCCATTGCAAGTGAACCGATTTGATATTGACCAGCCTTTGGCAATTCGTCATCAAATCGATATCCGGGTCCACCAGTACCTGTACCGGTTGGGTCGCCACCTTGACATACGAATCCATTGATGATGCGGTGAAAAATAATGCCGTCGTAATAGTGGTACGCAGCGAGATACACAAAGCTGTTCACAGTCTTTGGCGCACGTGCTGCGTCGAGTGCAATCACCAACGTGCCCATGCTTGTTTCCATGGTGGCGGTGTAACGCTTCTCTGGGTCGATGCCCATCGGAGGAGCTGCGGGGAACTTCTGGTTCTTTTCGGCGGAACCATCAAGGGGTGGGAATGGGAAACTCATTCCATTGACGCTACAAGCGCGCGGTCGCCTACGATAAAAGCGTGAACCCACATGAGAGCCCCCTCGACCTTGATGCCATCGAACAAGATCTGGCCGATGTAGACGCAGCCCTTGCTCGGCTCGACGCCGACACCTATTGGACTGATGAAGTCACCGGGAAAGCCCTCAGCGAGGAACTCCTTGCACAGCGCCCCACAGCACGACGAAACCTGTGACCTGCGTCTCGTTTTCCCACCCCTAGAGGGTTAGGATTCTCTTTATCGCCTAGCAAGCCAATGGTTTGCCCAAGTCGAAAGGGGAAATGACAATGGCTAATCCACAGAAGCCTCGAGCACCGTTTGCCCCGTGGGACCGTCGCGAATTGCCTGGCAGTTTTAGCGTCGAAGAAACAGCGCGTCGTGTTGGCCACTACAAGTGGGCCGAAATGAAACTGTTTGAAGCATTGGGCGGATGGATCGCGACCGTTCCCGAACTCGACATCAAAATGCGTCTCGGCACTCATTGCTACAAGCACGCATGGCACGCCGAGCTATGGCACAAGCGCCTTCCCGAACTTCGTGAAATGAACCCTGAGCGCCTCACGCTTCCTGCAAACGATGCAATGGTTCGCTTTATCGAAGCAATGACCGAGCCAGAAGCGCCAGAACTCACCATCGAAAAACTCGTTGGTGTCTATCGCGTCTTTATTCCTCACTTCATCTCTGCATATACGTATCATCTGAATAACACCAGTGAGATCACGGATATGCCAACAATTCGTTCCATCAAATTCATCTTGCAAGACGAATTTGATGATTGGCGTGAAGGAGAAATGCTGATTCAGTCTCTCCTTGAAACACCAGAAGAAGTCGACCGAGCAGCAGCACATCAAGCCAAGCTCGAAAAGATCATGCTCGAGGCCGGCGGCATCGCCGGACCCGGAAGCATCGGAATCAACACACCAGCACCACAAGGAGCAATGTCATGAAAAAGTTCATGCCAGTTGAAGAGTTGGCACGCGACGAGCGGTTCAACCAAATCACACAAGCAGACCGCATGTCCGATGCGCGAAGTGCAGTACCTTCGAACGCAGAGTCAACACGTCGCTCATCGAACCGACTCACACCAGCGCGTGCAGACGCAAGCGATGCTGCACGTGCACTCATGCATGGCATCTTCGTTGGTGAAATTCAAGCTCTCGAAGGTGCAGGACGCACATGTTGGGACTTCACCACCGGTGAAGAAGCACCATTTGGTCTGAAGCTCGACATGGCTCGCCAAGCATGGGACGAAGCACGTCACGTGGAAATCAGTTTGAAGTTGGGCGATTGGATGGGCAGCGATGTTGGCCAATACGCAGAAAACACTGTGCTTTTCCAGGCTGCATGTTCAAATGACCCAGTACTTCGACTTGCCGGCGTGAACCGCGCACTTGAAGGTTTGGCAATCGACGTTTTCACCTCAATGAAGGAATTCGGCGAAATGGCCGGCGACCCATACTTAGAGTTCTGCGAAGACTGGATGCTTGCCGACGAAGTAACCCACGTGAAAATGGGAAGCGACTGGCTGCGCAAAGTGACAGAGAATGATCCTGAGCGTCGCAAGAAAGCACTTGAATTCCAAAGCATCGTCGACAAAATGTTCTCCTACGGCGGAAGCCGCAGTGACAGCGACGAATCAAGTCTCGGCATCGCACGTCGTTTCCGTGAACTTGCTGGCTTCACTTCAGACGAGAATGAGCACATCGCTGATCTCGGACTGCAAGCTCTTGAAGAGCGCAAGGCTCAGATTCGCGAAAAGCAAGCCGCAGCAAAGAACTGACATGGCCATTACGGTCACGCCAGAGACCTTTAGTTTTGTTTCGTTTGACAGTGCATACATCGCACGTATCGCAACTCTCGTTGCAGAACAATTAGGTCTTACAGATATCGATATCGAGATTGCTGTCGATGAAACATCACCTCTCACACGTATCGATGTTGAAGTGACTGATTCGCTGATTTCTATTCGTCCACTCTCTGGAGCGCTAGAAGACACACGACGTCCACGTCAGCAAAGTGAACTTGCAACAACGCTGGCAATGGCTCGCTCAATGTTGCGTGCGCGCGATCGTCTTCGTGGTGGCTTCGAGAATGCACCGTTAGATACCGAACTCTCACTTCCACAAGCCGCCGCATGGGATACATACATCCTCGGTCGCATCACACGAATGGATATTGAAGTCAAGAAGCAGGCCGCTTTATACAACTTTAGAAATCGTCACGGGTTCAACGATGCTTCCGATCATGTGTTTGAAAAGATCTGGAACGCAGATTCATTCACATGGGATGAACTGTCTGCACTCAGTGCCAACACTCTTACGCTCTCTGCGTAATTACTCATGCCATTTTCCGTACGTCAACGCATTGCGTCAGTCAACGGGGTGGAACTTGTAGTTAACGAAAGTGGCGACGTGGGCGCGCCACTCATTGTCTTAGCGCACGGGTTTCCCGAGACCGCCCACAGTTGGCGTCACCAAATGATTCCCCTTGCAGAGGCTGGGTATCACGTAATCGCACCCGACCAGCGGGGTTATGGCCACAGCAGTGCGCCGCGCAATGTGGACGCGTACGGCACTTCACATCTGGCCGCAGACCTTCTCGGACTTGCCGAACAAGCTGGACACAACAAAGCCATCTATGTAGGTCACGACTGGGGTGCATTGCTGCTGTGGGATCTGTGTCGGCTTCACCCCGATCGCGTGCGTGCCGGCGTTGCGGCAAGCGTGCCATTCACTAACTGGCCAATGGCGCCAATCGAGCTCATGCAAGCGCGTTACGGCGACAGGTACTTCTATATTTTGTATTTCCAACGTCCGAATGAAGCCGAGCAAGAACTCGAACGTGACGTTGCAAACACCATGGCAAAAGTGTTGTGGGGCGCATCGAGCGCCGCAGTCAGCGACCCGTTGTTTTTCACCACATCTGAACTGCCCGCAATGGCAGACACCACGTTCCTCACCGGTCGCGCTTCCCCGCCGCCACTTCCATGGTCATGGCTTTCACAAGAAGAATTCGACACGTACGTACATGAGTTTTCACATTCCGGATTCTTTGGTCCAGTGAGTTGGTATCGCAATATGAATACCAACTACGAAAACACTCATCGCATACCCGTAGACCAACTAGCAATGCCCACCTATTTCATTACTGGTGAACACGATCCCGTTAATCTTCTCAATCCCACAGCTATCGAATACATGTCGCAAACGCTGCCCAATTTCAGAGGTGGTTCGGTAATTCCGAATACAGGTCACTGGGTACAGCAAGAGAGCCCCGCTGCATTCAACGAGGCTCTCTGTACGTTTTTGAATTCGCTTGACGCGTAGTTTTTAGCGTTCGCGCAATTTAGACAACAAGCGCAAAATCTCTAGGTACAACCACACCAAAGTCACGGTGAGGCCAAGTGCACAGAACCATTCCATATGTGCTGGCAATTTATTCTCAACACCTTTTTCGATCATGTCGAAGTCAAGCGCCAAGTTCATTGCAGCAAGACCTGCAACAAAAACGCTAAAGAGAATTCCCATTGGGCTTGCGTTACTAATGAACGACGGCATGCTGCCAAACATTCCCAGAACGAACGACACAAGGTAGAACGCCATAAGGCCCATCATGGCGCCCATGATGTTGCGACGGAAACGATCATTCACTTTGATGACGCGGCTGCGATAGAGATACAACATCACTACAAACACACCGAGCGTTGCGCCCACGGCCTGCAGCACGATGCCGTCGTATGCCTCTGAGTACGCACGGCTAATGGCACCAAGAACGACACCTTCTGCCAACGCATAAATAGGTGCAGCAATGCGCGCGAGGTGTGGTTTAAAAGAACCAACCAACACCGCAATAATGCCAACGATAAAACCGCCGATGACCCAACCCATTGGGAGTTGCACAACATCGCCAGGCAATGGTGCATCAATGCTCAACCATGTTGCAGTTGCAGATGCCAGAAGCAATACCAACAACACCATGGTCGCTGATGCAGTACCGGACACCGTCATGATGCCGCCGTCCCATCGGGAAACAGGACCATCTGTCATTGGTTCTTGACCGGTGGGTGGAGCCCATTGGTCTGCTGGTTTGTTCAAGTTGCCAAGGCCCATGGCCTTGTCGGTAAGAAGTGGATTAGACATATGCCCACCATAATCACGGGTGAAGCTACAGATGCGTCAGGCCAGTAACTCCCTCTCTGATAAAGGTGAAAGACTGAACTTGTGAACGATGCTTTGCCCACGCCCTGGACAGTCACAGCACAGAATCTGCCTGAGCATCGCCGCAACCCTATTCATACAGACGAGGGCGCGCGTGCCGCCGGTTTTCCCCGCGCGCTAGTTGCCGGCGTCACCACCTATGCGTACCTCACTCATCCAGTAGTCGCTGTCTGGGGTACTTCGTGGTTAGAAAATGGTGGCGGCGAAGTTCGATTTCGCAAACCGATCTTCGACCAAGACACGGTGTTGTGCGAGCCACTCGAAAAAGATGACAGCGTGTTTATTCACGCAATCACCTCTGAACCGGAACAACCCCGCGTTGTCTTTGAAGCATTCAGAAGTTCTCCAACAGTTATCGCCATACGCACTGGCCAAGTACTGCGCACCGTGGAATACACCTTGGAAGGTGAGCACGGCACAGACAGAGGTTTATTAGCCGGCGAGGACTTGCCGCTCTACCGTGAACACAATCTTGTTCACCCGGCAGTGTGGCCCACACTTGCAAACGATGTAGTGCACACACAGATTGCAACTGGTAGCTGGGTACACACCCGTAGCATTATTCGACATCATGCGCTTGTACACGCCGGCGCAATGTGTCGGATTGAATCGGCGATAGTCGATCGCTTCAATGCAGGTGGAGAACGCGTAGTGCTCGATCTTCACTTCATTGTGGACAACACTGTTGTTACTTCGATTGAACACGAAGCAATAATCAAACTTCCGTAGTGCTACGTCAGGTCGTGCGCACTCATTGATTGCCACATATCAATGTCAGGTGCTTGAGTGAGAATGCCGTCGCAAGACTTCGCCATTTCCACCATGATCTTTCCGTCGAAATGAGTGCGCTGTGCTTCAGGTGAATCCCATTTTTCAATAATCAAGATTCGATTTGGGCGTGTGTCAGACACAATCATGTCCACATTGCGACAGCCCGGTTCCATCCGTGTCAAAACGATGTATTTGGACAACACGGCAACAAGGGACCCCATATCTGCCGCATCAAAGGTCATCGTCACAATCGACAACTCAATCTCGCCAGATTCGTCATTTTGGGTCGTGTTTTCAGCCATTCCACATACTCTGCCAGAACTATTCCAAATGTTCTTGGTCGGGCTGTGGGGGTCCGTTCCTGTGTCGGTATCCTGCCTTTATTCACCACTATCCGAGTGGCTGAAGATTCCCGTTAGGTGAGGTGCAGAGTGGCAAAGGATCGTATCGACCGCGACGAAGAGGACCTCGTCAGGCTCTACCTCACAGACATCGGTCAGTACACATTGCTCACCAAAGACGACGAAGTTCGTCTTGCAAAAGCCATCGAAGCAGGCAAAGAAGCCGGCGAAGAAATGGCAAAAGCCAAAACTCTTACAGCTACAAAGCGCCGCGAACTTCGCAAAGCAATTCGCGATGGTGAAGTCGCAGAGCGCGCATTCGTTCAGTCAAACCTTCGTCTCGTTGTATCAATCGCAAAGAAGTACCAAGCATCTGGTCTTCCCCTTCTCGACCTCATCCAAGAAGGCAACCTCGGACTCATGCACGCAGTTGAAAAATTCGACTGGCGCAAAGGTTTCAAATTCTCTACGTACGCAACATGGTGGATCCGTCAGGCCATCACACGCGGTATCGCAAACACCGGTCGCACCATTCGTCTTCCGGTCCATGCAGGCGACACACTTGCTCGCTTGCAAAAGGCTCGCTCTCGTCTCGAGTTGAAATACGGTCGTCCTGCCACGCTGGCTGAACTTTCAAAAGAAGTTGAGATGCCAGAAGACAAAGTCACAGAGGCACTTCGTTTTGCTGCAGAGCCACTCTCATTGTCTGAACCACTTCGTGAAGATGGCGATGCCGAACTTGGTGACGTTGTAGAAGATCGTTCTGCAGAATCTCCATTCGAAACTGCTGCAACTGCATTGTTGCCTGAAGAAATTCAGCGCTTACTTGCACCACTCGACGAACGCGAACGCGAAATTCTGCGCTTGCGCTTCGGTCTTGATGGAAGCAGCGAAGGTCGCACACTTGAAGAAGTAGGCGAACACTTCAACCTCACTCGCGAACGTATTCGTCAAATCGAAGCACGTGCAATGAGCAAGCTGCGTCACCCGTCATCAGACACTGGTGCGCGCGACCTTCTTTCGGTCTAACTCAGTTCGTTCCGCGCACAACGCGAGAAACGCCATCTATGGTGGCCACAATTCCCACACCAAGCATCATTGGTATCAACACGCGTGCAATCCACATTGGCTCAAGGCCAGGTACATATGCTGCTCGTACTTGGCTTGCACACAGCCAAGCGCAAATTACGAGTGCAGTTCCTGCACCAGCATGTAAAGACAACGCGGTGTGCTGAGGGGCGTCAGGTTTGCGCCCAGCCCATAAACCAGCTGTAGTCAGCAAGGTTGCACCGCCTGAAAACATCAGCAGTAACGGCGTGATTCGCGCTCCGATTGGCAAACCAAAGTATTGCAATGCACCTGCAACAACACCGGCGATCGAAATTGCCAAGAGCACACCAAACAACACTCTGCGTCGCGCAATCGACAACAGAATTGCCAAACACAACATCAGCACGCCACTCAGCCACCACCACACGGCTGCTTTCTCTCGCAAGAACAGCGTTCCTGCAACTTCAATGCCAATTCCATCTACTGTGAATGGAACTTTCCACTCCAACACTGTTCCTTCAGCATCAATTGCCGCCGGTGGCTTTGGACTCATCCAATGAACTCGGTGGTCATGCCACATTGCACTGCCATCAGTCGCAATAAGACGCCACTGCGGCTTATCTGTCTTAGAAAACTGCGAGAGGTCGACATTTCCATATCGACTGCCATTCAAGAACGCTGTCGTGGAACCATCGTTGACAAATACTTTGTTGTCTTTCGTGATCTTTAAGTAGGGCTCGTTCTCATATCCGGGAATCATCACTTCGTGATTCTGTGATTGCACGTGAAAGAGGGCATCACCGCCCAAGATTCCTACCTCTACTCCACTGGGTAATCCTGGTGTCACAGAAGTAATGACAGATTCAGTGTCGCGCGCCTGCACGCTGTCGCCAGAACCAAGGTGGACCGGGATGAGAGAAAACACCGCTAGAAATCCGAGGAAAATGCCCACACCTAGACGGTACTTCGCCGCCCCCATCTTCCATAGTCTGTATGCATGCCTAAATCTTCCGCTGCGCCAGTTCTCCTGATTAGTGACACCGTCTGGGAACGCCGCGCGGCCGAAATCTTGGCGATTGCACCAAACACCCAACCCATTATCTACGTGGGTGATGAACCCGTTGCCGATGAACTTCTACCAACTATCGACATCGCCTTCTTTTCTAGTGACGTATGGCCAGACCGACCACGTGGTCTTGTCATTTCAATCCTGAAAGCAACTCATCTGAAATGGATGCACACATTTTCAGCTGGTGTGGACAGCCCTTTCTTTATTGACCTCATTAAGAAAGGTGTCACGCTCACTAATTCATCTGGCGCAGCAGCCTCACCTATTGCACAAACCGCCATCTTGTACATGCTTGCCCTTAGCCGTAACGTGCGCGCGTGGTTCGAACATCAGGACAACAAGGAGTGGGAACGCCACGAATTCACTGAGCTAGACGGCGCACGATTAGCAGTGATTGGTATGGGGCCAATCGGTGTGGAAATCGCCAGGCTCGGCGCAGCGCTCAACATGGATGTAGAGGGAATACGCCGAACTCCAAAAGG
>Ga0208230_1000022_pt1 | contig 27222 bp, 45 predicted proteins | sample LakMenEpi01Nov11_FD_150660 | JGI IMG/M metagenome (GOLD analysis project Ga0208230, IMG submission 150660) | Freshwater microbial communities from Lake Mendota, WI - 01NOV2011 deep hole epilimnion (SPAdes) | ecosystem: Environmental > Aquatic > Freshwater > Lentic | place: Lake Mendota, Madison...
AAAGAATGTACCAGTCACTGACGAGCTAAAAGAGTATTACAAAAGCGTAGAAAATGCAGGCGGTGGATTCACTAACTCAATAATTGAGGCAATTAAAAACCCTGCAATTATCCCTCAACTTACAGTTGACTCATTCTCAATGCTTATCCCAGTAACTGGATTTACTGGTGAGAGTATAAGTGAATATGGACTTGCAGGAGCAGTTGCTGGAGGAGGAGTTGGAGCTGGAACAGGTGCAGCTCTAGGTGCTATAGGAGGTCCACTAGCACCAGCAACATCTACAGCTGGTGCAGTTGCTGGAGGTCTAAGAGGTTTAATGGCTGGTATGTCAGCAACTACTGAAGTTGCTCTTTCTTATGGGCAGTATCTTCAGGAAGAAGCTCAAAAAAGAGGTCTTGAATTCAACGAACAAAATGTTAAAAAATTATTAGAGGATCAGACTGTTATAGACGGAGCTACAAATAGAGCAATCGCTAGAGGTGCTACTATTGGTTTAGTGGATGCTGTAACTTCTGGGCTTGCAGGTAGAACTTTAGGAGCTACTAAAGCTGCTGTAAAAGGAACCGCTGGAAAAGCATTAGGAACAACTGCTGCTCTTGGTGTAGAATCAGTAGGTGAAGGTATTGGAGAAGGTGCTGCTCAGGCTGTTTCTGGACAAGAAATTTCTGGAGAAGAAATTGGTCTTGAAATGCTAGGTGGTATTGGTGGAGGTGTATTTAACGTAGGTGTTGAAACCATCATTGGAGGAGAAAAAATTGGAAGGTACAAGATAAATGGAGGGGAGGTATCTAAGAACAGATTAAATAGATTCTTACAGACAGCCACTCCAGATGAAGTTGCTAAAACAAATATAGAAGTAACAGATGACAACGATATGTTGGCTGTTGCTGAAGACAAGAAGAAGGAGGCTATGCTTGCTGGTCAGATAGATCCAGCTGTAACCGAAGAGACTGACAAGTCTAGACTTGTTAAACTAGAGAAAGAGAGAGCAAAACTAAAGGGTCTAGATACCAAGTCTGCTCAGAACAGAGTTAAGGCTATCGATGAAGAGATTGACTCTATTACTGGTAAGTATACACTAGAGGAAGCACCTAAAGGAGTTCAATATAAGATAGACGGCTCTAATATGGATAGAGCTAGATTTGTTGCTGCTGTAGAAGAGGCTAATAACGAAGAAGCTCTAAATGAACTTGAGACTACTGATCCAGAAGTTCAAAAGGTAATCGATGCCAAGAGAGCTCAGTTGACTGGAGAGGTACAGCCAGAGGTACAGCCAACCGCTGTAGAGACACCAGAAACAACTATTGAAGCTGTTGCAGAGACACAGCCAGTGACAATTAATGTCGCAGATAAGTACACTGTAGATGAGGTAGAGAGAGTAAAAGCCCTTCCAATTGAGAATGAGGATGGTGCTACTATGAACCTGGATGGAACCAAGTACGAGAAAGGTGGAGTAGTTATTCCACTTGCATCAAGAAACATGGCTGTATCAGAACTTACACCTGAAAAGATAGACGAGTTTGTAAAAGAGAACTCAGAGTCTATTGGATCTGACATGGTTAAGGTTGGTATCTACAAGTTCCCAAACAGCGATCAGGCATCTATAGATATTAATATTGTAGCCGACAGATCAAGAAGAGATGAGGCTATTGAAATTGCAAGAGAGCTTGGTCAGGAGTCAATCTTTGACCTAGATACATTTGAGAACATTAAGACTGGTGCTGACGGTAAGAACCCTAAAGTTTTGACTCCTAAAGAGTTTTTAGATATTCAGGATAGATTATCTAGACCGAAGCAAACAGAGGTCACAGTGACCCCTGAAACGTCTTCAAATTACGCAAACATGACTGAAGATAACGAGGGTAACTTCGTGTTCTTCCACGTTGGTAAGAAGGGTTATGAAACAATTAAGAAAGGAACTGGAGCATCTCAAGTAACTTCAAGAGAAGAGGCATCTGCCTTATCTAAGGTTGGTGGTCTAGCAATGTACTACACTGCTCCAGAGCAGACAGAAAGACAAAGTGCCGATGGGGCTAAGTACGCTGTAAAGGTTCCAAAGGAGAAAGTATACGACTTCAACACTGACAAGCTCAACTTAATTGACGAGGCAAGACAAAGACATGAAGCAGAGAATCCTGGGAAAGCGTTTGACACAAACTCTCAGATCGCCTACGTAACTAAGATTGCTGGAGAGAGAGGTTTCGACATGGTCGTTGCCGACTGGGCTGGAGGAACTAGAGCACAGACAACTAAGGAACTAACACCTGTAGATGTGCAAGAGTCTACTGGAAATGTTATTGAAAAGAATTTTGATAACCAATACGAGTCCAACAAGACCAAAGGATTTACTCCAGTTGTACCTAAGAGAAAGGCAGACAAACTACAAGCTGTTTACGACAAGATCAACGAGTTAAGAAGTGTTGAGAAGAGGTACGACAATCTTTACAGTTTGTACACTGATTCTTCTAAGTATACTCAAGAAGAGATCACTGACTTGATCGAGAAGTCTGACCTACCTCAAGATATTAAGAACGAATACAATGAGATTCTTGGATCAAAGGAGGAGACCAGAAGATCTGAGCAGAAGAAAGCAGCCCCTACAAATGTGGAGGAGTCTATTAAGAATTCTGCAAAGACACTTCAGACATCATTCCCTGGGGTTAATGTTATTGTAGCAGATAATACTGAAGACGCCAAGAAACAAATTGTAGAGCAGCTTACCCCAATTGTTGGAGAAGAAAACGCAAAAAATATTGCAGATCAAATAGAGACAGCAAGAGGGCAGGCGGTATTCTACAATGGTAAGCCAGTTGCTGTTGTAGTAAATAAAGAGAAGGCAATATCAAACACTGCTGCACATGAGGTTTGGCACTTGATATTGAGAGAAGCATTTGGAAAGAATGCTAAGAAATTTAAGAGCTTCCAGAACGCTATTTCTAGAGAACTTAAGAATGCTGGATATACTGATGTTGCAGATTATCTTGATAGATTCTCAGCTGAATACGAAGGTGATGCAGTTTACGAAGAGTACCTAGCAGAGCTTGGTGGATTGTTAACAACAAAAGGTTTTGATCCTAAGAACCTAACAGCACAGGAGAAGTCTATACTTGAGAAGATCAAGGAGATCATCAACAAGTTTGCCAAGTCAATGGTTGGGCAGGATGTATTCCTTAAGGATGCGAAGCCAGAGAACATTCTTCAGTTCATGATTGATGTGTCTGACTTAGTTGCTAAGGGAGAGGATGTAAGACCAGCTATTGGTAAGACTAAAGCAAAGAAGGCTAAAGGCGTAGAGTCTTCACTTCAAAATGATTTCTCTGACCCAATTTCCAAGTTGACATTCATCTATGACAAAAACTCTAAGAGATTTGAGCAATTAAAGAAGGATGGATTCATTAATGAAGATGTAGACATCAATGACTTTAATGGGAAGATCATTATGTTGCATAGACCTGATGCAGCATTCTCGGGTGAGATTCAGAAGAATGGTGAGACTCTTGTAGAGGGGCAAGGTGGTATGTATTACCCAATCAAGTTTCATGACATGAACGTGTTTTGGGCATCAACTGATACTGCTGTTTCCTCCATGGTTAACTCACTTAGAGATGTAGCTTTTGAGAACGGTGGTAAAGTTTATATGGCTTTAGTTTCATCACCATACGATAAACTTTTGTCAAGTACCACCATGGCTAATGCAGTGATGGACTTTTTCTCATCAAAGGCTGTTGACAAAAATTTCAATATAAAGCCAGCTCAAGTAAAAAATGCGTTAATATCAGCATCTAAATTTACTAAAGAGATTGAAACAATTGAGAAAGATGGAACAATATCAATAAAGAAAGTTGGGCTAAAGCTCAAGTTTTCAGATAGAGATAGTTCAATTTCTATAAAAAATAGAATAGCAGAAAAATTATCTCCAACAAATTCTTCTTTTAATGATAGAAGAGCATTTGTTGAGCAGTTAATAAAAGAAATGACTGCAAACATCAAGCAAAGCGATGTGTCTATTAAGCAATTTGGAGAGTTGTTCTCAGAAGGTATTCAAAACAAATATTTTAAAGGAATAACTAAAACAGGTAAGGTAAGTATATCTGCGGCTAATATGACTCAGGCGTTGTCAGAGATGTTCACTGAGCCAGTATTGAAAGAAGGCTTTGATAGCAGGGATAAGGGCGGTCAGGTATATGCTATTTTAGAGGTTGATAGCCCAACAATAACAGATCCTGATGATGTAAACAGAATTGAGGAGCTCAAGAAGGAGAGATCAAATTACGATGGAATTAAAACTGATTCTGCGAAAAGAAAGGTATCAGCTATAAACGCCAAGATTTATGCAATATTGGCTAAGAATAGCGGTATTTCACCAGCAGACTCAGACTTCCATAAGTCATATCCTAAGACTGTAAAGTCTGATAATCCTGTAAAAATTCACATACTAAAGGATAGACCATATTGGTATGATGTATTTGGTGGAGGTATTAAAGAAAAATCAAGAGATTCAATATTTCCTACAACGAGTGGTGTAACCACAGGAGGTATACAGCTTACTGTTCCAGGAGTTGAAATAGTAAAGCAAACAGAGAGAGAAGAAGAAATTACACCTGAGTATTTGGATGTGCTTAAGGCTACAAATCAAACACTTGATGATGTAGAGATATGGAAAGAAAAAAATAGAACAAATAAAAAACAATTTAGAATTCCTGCTGTACAAGAGGCTGCCGAAAAATATAAAAAGGGATTAATTAATCAGGATGAATATTTAGATGTAGTAAGAAAAGAACAACCTATTAAACCATTCAAAGAAGTTCCAGATCTACCTTCTATAATTGATATAACTAACGCTATAGATACTAGAAAATCACCAACAGGTATAATAGGGCTCACTAAAAATATTAAAGATGGAGAATATATATCTTCAAGATTAGATATTCCAGCTTATGAACGGTATGATACTTGGGTTGTTTCTGTACATGATGGTGAGGGAAGATCAAAGGGCAAATCAATTGGTTATGGACAAACAGCAGTCATTAAAAATGTAGAGTTTGATACACTACCAAAATCTGCATTAAATATAGCATCAGATCCTAAAAAGTCAAAAGCCTCTTTTGCAAGAATATATGGTAATTGGGTTAATGAAAGCCCTGAAGTAGTCCATGAAAGAGCAAAGAAATTAATGGATGACCCTGAATGGACTCAGGTTGGAATGAATCCTTTTAGACACAGCTGGTTTTACGATAAGACTGATGGTATGCCAGTTGTGTCGGCAGATGAGGTTATTCAAGTTGGAGCTTTAGTATTGGCTAAAAATGCTAAAAAAGCACTTCCATCTGATCCAAGATTTAGTTTGACTACAGATGAAGGTCTTGAAATACAATTTCAAAAGCAATTACCTGCAAGTGTAAATGAGCAGATCAACAATGTTATCTCTGAGCAAAAGGAATTAGGTAAAAAACCTGTAGAAGTTGCTAGAGAAGCTGCAAAGTATCTTAAGAGCACTGACGCATACAATAAACTTGGCGACAGAGACAAGGCAAAAGTATTGTCTGGAGTCAAGAGATTGTCTGGTATGAGAGTTAAAGTAGTTTCATCAGATGAATATTCATCTCTTAGAGACTCAATTAAGTCAGAGGCTAGAAAAGCTGCAACAGAGGCTGTGTTTAATCACAAGGAATCTTTAAACGGACTTGTTAACTCGGTTAGAGCTTTGGCTAAGGCTGGAAAGATCAGCACATTCAGAGCTGGTGTAATAATCAGCAGAATAGCAAAGACAAACTTAAGAAGCCCTGAGTCTGTAAATAAGACCTTAAACTATATTGCAGATATATTTAACAGTGCAAACCTAGCCATGAAGATTAGCCGAGCTAGATCTTTGGTTAAGAATGCTAAGAGAAATATCAATTCAAAGATTGGTCAGAATCCTGATCTGTTTAACGCTGCGAAGACACTGGTATCGATAGACCCTGCATTTATCCCCACACCTTTGATTGAAGATTACTTAGACATCATGGAGGTTATTGGAGAGAGAGCTAAAGTTCTATCAATCAAAAACTCTGGTGAGCTTACCGCAAAGATGAACGTGATTATCAATGCAGTAATAAAAGAGGCTGAGGCACAGGCTAAAGCTGCTGAGGAATCTAAAACAAGTGAGACTACAAAGGAACCTAAAATAAAGGAAACCCCAGAGGAAAGCAAGAAGAAGGCAAATTCCCTTATCAAAGAGATTTTGTCTGACAAGTTAGAAACGTCAAACATCACCGACCCTAACGATGCGGCTGTAGCAAGAAAGATCGCATCCATCAACGAGAAGGACATGAGAGATCTTCTAACTGAAGACAAAGATGGTCTTGTTGACTACTCAAAACTTAATTTACTTCTTGGCATTAGAGATAACATCAAGGCTGGAATAGTAACACATGAAGCCATGCTTATGGCTACAGATGTGGCACAGAATAGAAGTGTAAATACTTTGACAGAAGTTGTCGGAAAGATCACTGGTGCAAAGATTTTGAACGGTGTAACTAGAACGATATCTAAAATCAAAGGTGCTATAACAAATAGAGGAGGAGTTCTTGAAGCAATAAGATCTACACCTCTTGAGTTTATGGATGACGTTATAGGTAACTTCAACGACAAGACAATTTTCAATCTTACATTTGGAGTGCTTGGATCTAAAAAAGGTATGCTTGATGCAAGGCTTGCTGACTTGGCAGCTAAGGCAGACGCAGCTGAAAAGTTATTACAAAATATAAGAAGGACAGACAACGCAGTTGTTGAGGCCAAGTACAAAATAATGATTTTGCAGTTGCAGAGAGAGTTTGAATCAAACCCTGATAGCACGTCTGTTGCTCCAGCTATAGAATTCATTGATGCAACCCTTAAAGCAATCACTAGAAAAGAGTCATCTCTTACAAACAATGATGCAAGAATACTCCAGAAGATCAAGAAAGAATTTGGAGTGAAGGATGCAAACGGTGATCAGACAATTGACGTGGAGGCTATTGAGAACTCTTTGACAGAAAATGACAAAAAAGCGATGAAGTTGATTGATGAGATCAATGCGGCTCAAGCTTCTGAGGCACTATTTACAAGTTCTGTAATTAGAGGATCTAGAGTTAACATCATTAACAACTACGTTCACCATGCTGTTCTAAGTAGAAATCAGGCTCAAGAAACAGAGTCCTTAATAAACAAGTTGTTTGGAAGAGGTCCAAACGGAAAGCCATCAACTAAGGCTGGAACTTTGAACGAGAGAACACCTGGGGCTAAGGCGATTATGTTTGACCCAGTGTCAGCATCAATGAGAGGTGCTAGAGAAACCCTAACAGACTTCTACATGACACCAGCAATCAGAGAAGTTACTGGCATGTTGAATAAGTTAAAGGATAGTGTATTTGATGATCCAAACTCAACAGAAGATCAAAGAGATGTTGCTCAGGCTTTAGTAGAAGCTGTAGAAGAGGCTTTGGAGGTAACATTCCAAAATCATTTTGGTTCAGATACAAGGGCTGAGGCTTTTGTTAAGGCTATGCAGAAACTTGGATACCAGACAACTCTGGCATCAATTCCAAGAGCTTTTGCTGAACTTTCGTCAAACATGTCGTTTGCTATCTTGTCAGATCCAAAGACAACCAAGGACGCGCTAAAACATACTAAGTTTGCATTCTCATCAGACCTACTTGGTTTCCTAGAGAAGATTGGAAGTGCTGAGTCTACAAGACTTGCTGGAAATCAAATGCTAACTGGTAAATACGCTGAAGGTGGATTTGCATCTGGATACGGAAGAACATCTAAGTCTGCTGCGTCATCTAAGGTTATGGACTACGCTTCATTTATCACAAGACTGACTGTAGGAAAGGTTTACAGAACTGCCGATGTAGTTTCAGACCTACTAATATCTACACCAGATAAAGTAGTTTCTAAGGCTTATTATGTAGCAAATTTCGTAAATAACTTTGAGCAGTTAACTGGTGTAAAACTCAGTGAAGCAGAGCTTAGAAAGATATCAGATGGAACGTCTCAGTACCTTTCTCCAGAATTTGAGTCAGCAATTCAATCCGCAAGACAGAAGGCTGATTCTGATATTGTAAGAATGGCCGCTTCTGGAAACTCGTTCAACACAATCCTAAAGAACGTGCCTAGAAAGAAGGACAATGCGATGATGTCTGCATATAGAGCAATAAACTCTTTCATGTCTAGATTCTACCTAACTGAATATGGAACGCTAAGATCTGCTGTAATAGCATTGTTTAAGAGCGGACAGATAGACAGAAAGATGGCGACAGGAATCATTGCTGCTTCTGTTACAAGAATGAGCATGTATATTGTTGCATATTCATTATTAAGTTCTATCTTTGACTCAATTATCGGAGAGGCGTTTGACTTGGAAGAGGAAGATGAGGAAGATGAAGATCTAATGATGAAAGTAAAGCGAAGCATCGTAGGTACTGGAGTTGGTGTTCTAAGTAGAAGAACACTAGGTAACTTAGGTTACATTCCTGTAGCGTATGGTGTTGAGCAATTAAATGCTGAACTTGGTGAAGATTACGGACTAAGAGAAGATGAATATGATCCATTCAAGAATTCATTAGTATATTCTAAGATATCAGAAACAGATTTGAATACCAAGAGCCCTTGGGAAGTTTTTGGAAAGGCGATAGCTGGACCTTATGCTCCAACGCTATCTACTTTTGCTAGAGCCTTAACACTATATGGTAGAGCCAATAAGGAAGGATCTAAGCCAGAGACTAAAAAGAGAGCGATGGAAGAGCTTGAGACAAGAATGGCATTCGAGGCTGCTGGTAACTTAGGATTGATTCCATTCTACAAGGACGCAAGAAGAATATTGATGAGCGACTTTTACGCAAGAAATTATGATAAAAAAAGCTCTTCTTCTTTCACTATCACTCAAAAACAGATAGATTTGATACGTAAATCAAACCCTGCGGCAGCAAGACAGCTTCAGCAAATTTATGATGTGCAAAAAGCTGAGGATAAAAAGCTGAGGGAATTTAAAGAAAGATTAGAGAAAAAATAAACCAAATCCAATTTATAATGCAAATCAAAGTTCAAAATGACTCGTTTCTTGTAGAGGTTCCTCTTAAAGATTCGACAGATTACAAGAGCATCCTGTTCATTTCTGATCTACACTTCGATTCAAAGAAATGTAACAGGAGAGCTCTTAAGGCTATGATGGATGAAGCGGTTGAGAGAGATGCCTCTATCGCTATCTTTGGAGACATCTTAGACATCATGGGTGCTAAGTATGATCCAAGATCAGGCAAGGGGGATCTTAGACCAGAGTACAACACTAACAACTATTTTATGGAGGTGTTGGACGATGCGGTTAGATTCTTTGGTCAGTATGCAGACAGGATCTTGTTCTTGTCAATGGGTAACCACGAGGACTCAGTAAAGAAGAGACACGAGTTTGATCTTCTTTCGATTATGTCCTACAAGTTAAAGCAAGAGTACAACTGGAAAGGTCTATTAGGGCCTTACGAGGGATGGCTTCTATTCAGAGTATTGGAGGGGGCAACCAACATCAACAGAGGTACAGTTAAGGCTTACTACACTCATGGTGCAGGAGGTAACGCTCCAGTGACACGAGGTGTTATTCAGACCTCAAGAAGACAGGTGCAGATTAGTGCTGACATGTTCATTTCTGGACACATTCACACTCAATTTGCTTTTCCAATTCCACAGCGTATGGTGAACAGCCATGGTGTTGAAGAGATAAAGGACATTGTACATTTACAACTAGGATGTTTTAAAGAAAGCCACAGAGGATCTTGGGAAGCGCAAAGAGGATTCGGACCAGCAAACATTGGTGGTTACTGGGTTAAGTTTTTTGTGAAGGACAAGAAGCCTAGATTTATTGAAGAAAGAACTATTTACTAATGAAAGCAACAGCTAAGTATTACAAGGAGAACCCAGAGGCCAAGAAGAAAAAGGCCAAGTACGACAAGGAGTACAACGAGAATACCGTTGAGGATAGAGTGGAGAGAAATCGTGCCAGAAGAGAGGCAATGAAGAAGGGGAGAGTAAGGAAGGGAGACGGTATGGATGTTGACCACGTTGATGGGATCAAATCAAAAAGAACCAGAGTAATGACAGCTTCAAAAAACAGAGCAAAAAAATGAACACTTACGAAAATCCATTTGCTGGCAGTTCACTAAAAGTATTGAGAGCTATTGACGAATCAAAGCTGTCAATGTGTGCCATGCAAGACAAAATCAAATCGACACCAATAGAGGAAGAAAATGAATTCTACACCTTATTTAATGACGGTACTCTTATCAAAAGAACAAGATCAAAGTTTCCAACAAGTGGATATCTAAAGGTAGAGCCTAGAATCTCATTCACAGAGTATTACGGGTTTTAAAATAGATATTTCATTTTTTATTATCTTTGTATAAACCAAAAACAAAAAACAAAATGGAGAAATTTTTAAGTATCCCAGTAACAAATGAGCAGAATCAATTGCTTTCTGCAACAGGTATTGTATTAATTGTACAAGCGTCAACAACGACTGTGACTGTACACTACAAGGCAAGCACAGGAACTGATGTTGTGACAATTACTCACGCGGCAGCTGCTTCTGGTAATGAGTCTATGCGTGATGCTATTCAAAGTGCTGTTGTAAGCGCATTGGGTACATCATGGACAAATGTAGCGTTTCAGGTTGAAAACCTACCGTTTGCCGTATCAGGTATTACAATTGCTTAATATTCCTGATCTACACTAAGAAAGCCCAGCAAACACTGGGCTTTTCTTATTACCTTTGCGTTTAAACTATTATTTATGGCAGCTAAAAGCAAGGTATCGGCAGTACAACAGAAGACATCTTTTGGTAAGAGAAGAAAAGGAGTAGCAAAAAAGAGCTACTCAAAGTACGAGGAGAAGCCTAAGAAGTACAGAGGTCAGGGAAGGTAATTACTTTTTATCCAGTTTAATGTCTCCATCTAGATACATTAAAATAACCTCACATATTTCTGAAAACTTCTCTGGATCTTCTATAGCAAACAGTTGCTCGAACATGTTTGTTACTGCGAAGAACCAATCCCTTGATGGGCTATCGTTAACGTAGGAGAAAGACTTACTTGACACTCTCTCGAAGTTAACCTTAAGATTTTTTAGTTTAGTTTCTAGTGCTGGGTCATAAACCCTTAACATGCTAGTCTTTGATAGTTGGTCTAGCATCAACTCATTGAGTGCTTCAAACCTCATGTAGCAGGTTACTTGGTCTTTTAATTTCTGAGGTACTTCCATATAGATTTTAATTTGTAAACTTAAATGTGTTTATTCGGAAATTATCCGAGATATGTCGCCAAAAATGACAATATTTGGCACGTTATAAATGCATGAATTTTTACTAACTCTTCACTATATCCTTGAGTTGATTCCAGATATCTGTTTGAAGGTCTCCCCAATACATTTCGCAGTCATTGTCTTTAAATGGAGGTTCAATAAAATATGATTGTCTAAACTCATTTGGAGTTACTGTGAATCTGTAGCAGCTTTCTTTGTAGGGACAATTTGTCCCCTTGCACATTGTGATATCAGGCATCTTTTCCGTATGTTTCGTTGTAGTATTCTTCTGAATTAATTTCCCCAACATCTGAATACTGAATTTCCAAATCTCTAGACCCATCTTTGTAGGCTTCTTTTATCTGATCCTTCTCTATCTCTTTTGCTTCTTTTTTAAGAGTCATCATATCTTCAAATGATATTGAAATATTAATCCTTCTCGTTTCATAATCAACTTTATAAACCTGTTCATCAAGTTGGTTAAATGCCCAGTCTACTGCTGTCTGTTTCATAATTATATGTAATTAAACGTTTTATTGCACTTTTGTCTGATTTATACGTCATTGCATATAAAAACAGGGGTTAATGTGTATTATAATGCACATTAATCTTTTTCATTTATAGTATAGTAGTAATCAGATGAATCTTCTGCTACCCATCTATCCGAGAAAGATTCAACTGAAATAAGTTCCTCATCCACCTTGATTTTATAATCTGGGAAAGGTTTAGTGACCCAGTTCATATCCTTCCAGAAGATCCTGTTGTTAGGCATCGCCAGTAGATATCCTTCATCTGAAGCCAGTACGTGTGCACACTTGTAGTCAGAAGGATTTTCTGAGTAAGGGTTATCGAACCAATCAACGGTGAACATGTAGGTAACCCAAACTCTTGACTTGTCTTTCAAGACAACTTCTCCTCTCTTACCGATCATGTAGTCGAACCTACACACGTTTACGTTCTCAGAGAAGCAATCCCACAGCTGTTTAAAGTGTGAAGGAATGTCACAGGATGGTTTATTTATGAATATCTCGCTGATAGGTATTCTACTACGCAACATTCCGTAGTCAGTCATAACATGGAATGTAAGTATCTTTCCTCCTACTGATTGAATACCAAACACCCACACGTTGTCAAACTCAGAGAAGTCCTCTGGATTTTTTGTAAGGTGAGATCTTCTACAAAGTGCTTGGAATGCTGGTATGTTTAAATTCATTTTACTCGAATAAGTCTTCTCCTTTATAGTCAGGATGATTTTTGTGCATTCGATCAATGCCTCTGATCCAAAGAATAGAAACTATTGATGATACAACTACACTAACACCAATTACAATTAAGTTTTTCATACATTTTTATTTGAGGTCGCAATTTGCGACTATTGATTATCATTAATCTTAAGCAACACAAGGTAACCAATCAAGTCGTTTACCACATCCTCATCGTCTTTTTCTAGGCTTCCGTTCTTGATTCGCTTTAACTTATCATCAATTCGAATAAGTAGTCCTTCTTTTGCGGACAACTCGCTAAAAACTCCTAGAGGCTCTAATGCTGAGTTTCCGTACTTACGATTCTTTTCAATTAGCATTTTCTCTATGCTATCAAGAACTTCTTCTACCTGAATTGCGAATGGAGGTTTCATATTTATAATTTAAATTTGCTACTGTTGGTAGGCACTAGCGACCGAATAAGCGTTAACCTAAACTATCAATCATCAAAATCAGAAATAATATCTCTTAATAACTTTATGGATTCCTTGCACTTTTTAACTGCCTCCTCTTTGTTTTCCTCGAGCATCAATTTATAGAGCTCATCAAGGCAAACGCGGATCTCATTTATGCAGAATGAAACGTATGACTCTCTCATGGCTCTATGGTTATGTTGTTTTCTTGAGCTATGCTCCAGAAGTTTTTTCTACAAAGATCAAATACATCGTACTGATCCTTTTCAAGGTCATCGTACTTGATTTTACTTCTCATCCACTGATCAAACTCCCAAACAAAAGATTTGTAGTCTGAAGCCTTTACAGCTGTCTCGAAGTCAACATGCTCCTCTGGGAGATTAAACTCTAGTATACCTTTCATTGTCCGTCATAAACTTTAGCGTTGCAACCATGATCATTTAACTCTTTCAATCTAAACTCCTGGAGAGCAGACGGCTTTTTACCTGGGACTTTAACCTCATAAAACTCAACCGAACAATCTTTTGGTATGGCTATAACATCTGGTATTCCGTTCTTATTAGTTTTAATAAGTTTAATGACGTAATAACCTTCAGATTCCAGCCTCTTAATAAGTTTCGATTGAATCGCCTGCTCTCTCATTATCAATTATTTACCGAAAGATAAATCATCTAGTTTAAATAAAAAAAAGATAAAGCGTAAAGAACAATAATAAAATTTATTCCAACGGAAACACTCAACAAAAACTTGTGAATTGTACTAGAGATTTCAATTTCCTCAAGAATCCTATAAAGGAAAAACAAAAGGTACAGTTGACTTAAAATACAGATAGCAATAATAATCATAGAAAATCTTTTTTAAAGTGAGACAATGTATAATCTTTCTTTTTAGACACGGCTTCATAAATTCTCTTCTCAATACCAACATCAGAGAATACCCAGTAGACATCGCTATGCAATCTATCGATGGTTGTCATCCTGTCTTTACTCTGCCAGTAACTGGTCGCTGAGAAGTCGATGTTGAAATATACTAATGCTTCCGCATTTCTCAAAGAAATTCCTTCACGACCAGACACAATTTGTAATGCAATGTTCTTGTCAGTAGAGTTAAACTCATCTAGGTCAGTAGTCAAACCATCCTTGTATACTGACTTAAGAAGATCCAGTTCAGACTTAAACTTATAGAAGATACCAATCTTGTTATCCCTAAAGAAATCCATAATAAATCTGGCCTTAGAATCATCAGTAATTAGATGTTTACCTTGCTCAGACTTAACAGTCCCAGAAGCGAGCTGATGCACCTTAGTCATTAATTTTACAGATGTGTCACCTAAAACTACGCTTTGATCTTCAAAATACAAAACCAAGTCTCTCTTTAACTTATTCACTATCATGTGAGTATATGTAGACATCTTGCATTTAAGAAATACTTCTCTGGTTTCAACAAGAAAGCCAGCTTCCTTCTGCGTGTAGTTAATCATGTAAGGCTTCATCTTCTCCATGATTGTTGGCATTCCGTCAGAGTAGTCATTAACAGAGAATCCATTTATTGTTTTTGAAGAAATCATTACATGTTCTTTAGCGAACATATAAAAGTTCTTGTACGCATAGAATGGATTTCCCTTTATCCCATATACCTGATGATAAATCTGGGAGTAAGATTCTGGAGTAGGAGTACCGCTAAGAAGTATAACCTTTGAAGCCTTAGCCACAAGATCTCTAGCCAGCTTCGCCCTACCACTTGGTTTAGGGAATGCTCCAAGACCATGAGCTTCGTCAAGTATAACAACATCAAACCATTCGAATTCCCTTTTGTGTGCACTCTCATAGTTAATTACTTCTATTGAATAAGTCGGTGAGTATGTCTCGTAGTCCTTCATCACCGATGATATCGCTTTCTTCTTCGTCAAAAATAAAACCCTCTGAGGGTTCATCGCCTGACAAATACCAAGGCTTGTTAAAGTCTTCCCAGTACGTACTTCCATCGCTAGGTAGACAAATTTCTCCGTAGATAGGACTTTTGTCGCCTTCTCTATTATTTCCTGTTGATAATCTCTGAATTTCATTTTTTATTTTATTTAGTCGATCACAAGAATCATACTCTTCAATAGACTCGAATATACTAATGAACCTGTCCAGATCCTCTATTGAAGGATCTGAATCAGGGTCATGTGCAAATGGTATTACATCGTTTACTCTTGATATCATGATATCTGTAAACGTCATTATTCTGGTTATCACTTTGTATGAGTTCCAGATTGCTTGTAGTTCAAATTCTGTCATAGGTCTAAAGTTTCAGGTTGGTAAATTACAGACTTTTTCTTTAATCTAAACCATCTACCCCTAGCATCTCTGCCTTCCTCTGGAGCGATTCCCTCCTTGAATAAGGCGTAAGCCAACAACCATCTGTTGAACTCAGTCTTAGACACAGCCCTCTTGGAGCGTGGAGCAAAGTCAGAGTAGTCACTAACGAAGTCATCAAACAGGTCGGCCTTGTACACCTTCTCCATGTTCGTGAACCTTGAGAAAATGTTGGACGGCTTGTTATCATTGATAAGACCGCAGTACTCAACAAACTCATGACAAGTCTCAGCAGACAGCTGACGAATCTTAAGATTGACAAACTTACTTCTAATCATTCCGTTGGCCATGTAGAACTGCAAACACTTAATCATGAACATATCGAACTGACACCACTCATCCTCATCCCAGTCAGAGAAGAACATTCTACCAAACTCTTGGAAAGGAGTGAAGTCCTCCCTGTAGTGATTGTAAAATTCCAACTCCCACTTTCTTCTTGAGAATGAGTTACCCTTACCCTTGATTGCGTAGTTAGTTGTAATGACAATCTTTGGAGAGTTCTCGTACGGGATCTTTATAGCGTCCTTATTCTTCTTCTCTAGAGTGATACCCTCAGTAATGTCAGAGAAGAGAGACTCGAAGTCAAAGCCTTTCTTTACGTCATCGAAGCATAGTATCTGAGTGTCTGCCGATACCAACTGGTATGGGAATGACTGAGTGAAACTGAATTGCTTACCATTGATGGTTACTACTTTCTTCATCTTAGAGATAGCCTTAACGAACAAACCCTTACCAGTACCACCCTCTGGGTTGTCAGATATAAGTTCGTCATTAAGGATTACTGCCATAGACTTAGATAAGTCCTTGTACTGATGTAGAAGATATCCCGTAGTTGACTTGAGCGAGTTGAATCTGTCATCATCTTTAGCACAGATGTTGAACATAAACTTCTCAAAGTCACAACCAGTATAGTCGCAGTCAAGATACATCCTATCAATCACGTGGTCTTTCCAAACGTAACCAGCCAAGTCGATGTAGTCTATAGTTTCTATTACATCCTTTGTGACCTTGACAGCACAATTCTTGAAGTAGATGAAAGCCTCACCAGAAGTGTCCTTAATAAACAGAACGTCTACTGGAGAAAGAAGTGTAAGGAAGTCCTCACTAAAGAACTTAGTCCTCTCTGCAAAGAAGTTGTAGATGGAAACATTGTCGGTAGACAACAGGTAACTTAGAACGAAATCTTTAATCTCATCCTCAGAACTATTGCTTATCAAATTATTTACAACCCTAACAAAGATATGTTGGTTAGAACCTGATGGATAGTATTTAAAGAATCCATTGTCCTCTAAGAACTTCTTGTATAGTACTGGAACAATCTTAATAGAACCATTCTTAGGGTTCTCACTCCAGAATAAATGTGGCTTATCTTCCTCCTCGATTTTAGAAATAACATTCTCAGCATCACCCCCACTCAGACCGAAGGACTTTATCTGGTGGAGGATATCATTTTTTGAGTCACCTCTCTTTATGCTCTCACGAATAACATCAACACGCTCTCGATCCTCATAGAACTTAGTCTTAAATTTATCCTTGTTCTTGTCGTAAGCGTTGTCTATGGTCTGGAATATCTCTCGTGCAGTAAAGCCATCTTGAGCGTAAGAACTAAGCAAGGTGGATGCATAAGACTTGGCTACACCAAACTCATTGAAAGCCATGGCAAGTGTGAAAACTGAGTTGTTTCTTTGACCTTCTGTCATAGGGAAGTTTTTAGACCACCACTTGACAAGTATGTCAGCAATCTTATTCTCATCATCAATTGGTATAGTCGGAACTCCTTGACGAACTTCAGTGTAGTCGTCCTCCAGTGCCTCGTCCCATACTACTGAGTTCTCGTTAATGTATATTGACGGGTCATAAGACTCGTAGCAAACCCTGCTGACGTTCTTAGATGTTGTATCGAAGTGACTATTCTTAAAGTACTTTCCTAAAGCATTGAAATAACTCTTATGCTTTGATGCATCCGCAGGTATCTTAACTATAACCTTTAGACCATTACCAGAGGGAGATACAAATACAGCGAACACGTACTTGGACTTACAGAATACATCTCTGTCTTCATACATATCCGTACGCTTCTTGTACTTGTCAAAGTCTAAACATATTAAACCACTATGTTCTATAAGTGATTCGTCATTTCTCTTATTAAACTTGCCAGAGAAACAAATGGCAGGGAGCTTCAACTTTAACTCGTACTGCTCCTGTTGAGTATCGCAGTCCCTTATATCCTTGATAAGGTTCTTTGAAGATCCAGACCGAATTCTTTCTAGTACATACATGATGTCTCTGTAGAAAGGTTGGTCAGTATTTTTCACGTGTGAAAAAACTGTTACTTGCATGACGATTTTTTTTGATGTAACTAATTGATTATTAGGTCAATGACAGAAATGCTCATTTTTTTTCTCTCCTATGTAAAAAAAAAATAAAGAGAATCAATAAAATAAAATTCAAAATAATTGGGAGGGTCATTTTCGACATTTTCGACACAAACCCTCCCGTTTATTTACCTAACTACCTGTAAATCATTACGTTAATTTTCTACAAGGCATTTACAAATCGACACTAATTTGTGTCAATCAACACTTAGAATGGGACAGACTCCTTTGGTTTGTAGTCGTTATGGTCTAAATAGAACCTTCCATCCTTGGTTTTCTTAAGGTCTAGGTTCACCCATCCCTTAGCGTTCTTGTTCTCATCGAGCCATTTCTTAAATGACTCAACCTCTACTGACACGGATGTCAACACCCATTCTGGGCTCTTCTCATTTTTCTTGACGATAAGTCCGTCAATCTTCTTTTTGTCGCTCATAGCATTTGGTTTAAGTAAAATTTATTAGGGTCTGCAACTTTATTTTCGCCAAAGAATAACTCATAGTTATCTGAGGCTGACTTAACTTTATGGTATCCCCTCTCCAGAAATGCATCTGAACAGGTGAAGACCGCTAAGTTAAATGTTTCCTTTTCAACTACAAAAAACTTCAATCTTTTACCAAAAATTTCTTGGTAGATGTAGGCTTGGCTATCGTAGTTGTACTTGTTGGCTGACCACTTGAAGTCCTTAATAGAACTGGTGGTCTTTAGATCGATGACAAAGTTCTCTGACACAACATCAGCCTTGCCCTTCCATGGTAGGTCAAACAAAGTTGTTGTGCCTGCCTCCTCGTACCTGTTACCGAACTCGTAAATCTCCGAGTAGAAGTCTGGGTTAGACCTCATTGAGTCAACCATAGACTTTACTTGATCGACCTCTGAGGTCAATAGGGCTATCTCTAAGCCATTCTCTTCGATGTACTCCTTGTACACCTTGGTCGTCCTAGTTGATGCGTCTACGGACTTGGAAATAATATCTCCTGCCTTGTCTGGCTCAATCATTAAATAGTGGAACAGAGAACCAGCCAACATATCTTTGGTAGTCTCCTTGTCCTGCTTAAAAGCCTTTGGGTTGTACAACAACGCATCAATGTCTGAGTTGGAGAGGTATGCCCTCCCCAATTCACCATAGTAGTTCTCAGACTTTTGTAACTCAAGATTTAAACTCATTCTCTATTCTTGTTTTGGTTTGATTACTGACTGAATACTTAGTACCTATCCTCTTAAGGATCTCCGTAAGTCCTAATGACTTGTTCTCTGCTATCCACTTGGCAGTCTCCAACCATTTCTCTTCTGGTAGGTCTGGAAGTGTTACCACCTTAGCAGGCTTAGGTGCTACATACTCTGGCTTTGTAGAATGGTCGTTGGTAGAGTCTGGGTCTTTCGTATCGTCTATTAAAAGAAGACCACTCAAGCAGTACTTTCGAGAGTAACTGCTTGACGCTCCGAAACACTGAGCAATGTCCATACCTTTACGATTGATGTCTACTCCAGCCTGTGCGGTGACAGAGATGATGTTATCATCTTTTTTAATAGATGCAGTGGACTCAATAAAAATAATACCTGCCACCTCCTTTACCTCATCATGAATTGTGAGCAAGCAACCATACTTGAGTAGCAAAGGCTTTACCGATTCAAGGATATCCTCGCAAGATCGGTAGTTGTACTTACCGAACGAATTGAACTGGCTCTTAGGTGCTTTCAGTTCTGATTGGATTTGAATTAACTCTTTCATTTTCTTCCGTATTTTAAATAGTTTAGTATTGCTTGTTTCTTCGCTTGGTAACGCTTCCACATTTTCTTTGAACCTTTCCTAGATGACACCTCTTTGTACAAGAGTAGGTTATTGTACTGAAAAATCATTTTATCATAATCAGTGTAACCAGATGTTGCCACAAAGTCTTTAGCGTAATCCTCACCAAGTTCTTCGGTCATGATTCCGTAAAACATAGCCCTTGGACAATCATAAGTATACTCGTACCTAGTATCTGCTCCCATTGGAGTTCCAGTATTCACAAGAGCGAAATTTGCTTTAATCGCTTTCTGTAGGGTTGCTACCCAAATAATCTGTTCTTTTGTCATAAATTAAATTTTCTTTTGTTGGATACAGGTCATAGTCAACCTTCTCCTTGTGTAAAATGATTTCGATTTCTGTTTTTTTTGTGGGTACAACCATAAGGTCTACCTGTTTTCTAATAGTTTTTCTGTCAATAAACAATCCAAAGCCATGGTCTTGCCACGGCAATGGATTACCAGATGCATCAAAGAACCTTCTTCTTATTGAATAATTTGGCTTTGACTTCTCTTGCTTCTTCACCTCAGAGGCTTTCTTGATTCGTTAAAAATGTGCTGAAAGGTCTCATTGAAAGAGTAGTTACTCTTGATTGTGTACTTGATCCCCTTTGGGGCTAGGTCAAGTGGTCTTTTGATTTGATTTTTCATTTTAATATCCATTTTAAAGTTTCAATTTGAATTTGCTCGGGGTACTTAGACCATGTAGGCTCGTATCCCATCTTCTTGTACTGAGAAATTTTATTTTCTAACTCACAAATTTTGACAAGTATGTCTGTCTCTGTCTTCATCTGAAATTTTCTTTTGCTTTTCGTAATGCTTCGATTTCATTTTCGGCAGAACCGCTGTCGTACGCCCACCCATCGGTAAACCAGTAAATCCAATCACCAGAGTTAGATTCAAAAACACCAATGGAATTGTGAGGAATATCTAGGCTATAGAAGATCCTCCTTGCTTGGTCTCCGATGTATACATTCATAGTTCGTAGGCTTGCTGAATAACCTTGTCTAACTTTGCAATCAACTTATCTTGCGGTAAGTCTAAGTACAAGGTGTCCGTTGCTTGACAATCAGAATTTCTGTATATGGTAACTCCCATGACGTGTTGGCTAAACTGATATTGATGACCCAACTCAAGTGCTAGGTCAAGAAGTGTGTGTGCGATTGATTTCTGTAGTCTGGTCATTCTTTTACAAATTTTCCGTCAATTAATTTTCCTTTTCTATCCTTAATTACATTGTATGCTGACTCTACGCATTCCACGAAGTCAACACCTTGCATTCTGGCTTGAATCACCAGAGTTACAACAATGTCACCGATTGCATCAACTACCTCTGGGAGATCGTTATTAGTTACCGCATCAAGGAGTTCAAGGCACTCCTCCATGGTCTTCTCTGCTTGCTTCCTTGGGGTTGCTCCTGCAATAATGTTGCGGTCTTCAGCCCACTGCTCGATTTTCTCAATTAACTCTTGCATATTTTTGATAAGGATTTTTCTGAAATGTTGTGCTTCTGTACTATCTCATTGACCTTGTCAATGTGTAGGGAGTAAAACTTCTGGTTACCGATGTTTGACTTCTCGTCCTTAGTTCTCTCCCTTTCTTCCTTTCTGAACTTTAAAAATTCAGATGTGGCCTGCTCAATCCTTGAGCAATACGCACTTAGACTCTCTTTCACTATCATTTAAATAGATTTTTAAGTTTAACATACATTGTTCTGTTGTCTCCGCAAGTTCTTGAAAGTTCTTGGTAATACCTAATTTCTGCTAACAAAATGAATGCGGTGGACAACAAAAATATAAAGGCTATCATCTTTTTCATTTTATCATCATGCTTATTACCTCTGGGCGAACAAAACTTTCCATGTGTACCTTGACCGCCATATCATTTGCTTTCTTTTCAGATGTGTAGGCGTCCCCAATTGGACGCCCATTCAACATCAATATGTGTACATACCTCATAACTTTTTAGCGAATTCTTCTTCGATCACCTGTTTTAACTCGTCATTAATTTTTATTGTAACCCAATCCGCATTCTCCACATTAAATATGCATAGCCTATGCGTGTAAGTTATAGATGCCTCTAACTCACTATACCCTTGGGTATCACAATCACCATTGTCTCCCTCCTCATTGACCTCAATGTCACCTTGCCACCAGTAGTCGTTACCTTCGTAGGTAAACTCCAACTCCTCGTCTGTATATTCTTCTGAATTATGGTAAGCCATGTCAACTAATTTTTTCGTGTACAAATTCGATCACTGAATCAAGCCAGTCACCATCCCATACCCTATTCTCATGAATTTTCTCAAACTCAGTGGTCAGGTCAATGCATAGGTCGTATATACCTCCAGTGCCTTCCGTGGACAATATCTCGTCCAACAACCTTGGCATCTGCCCGAAAATCTTCACATCCCTATCTAATTGATAGTTGATTATAGTTACTATCTCGTGGTGGGTTTCTGCCCAACTTCTGAATCCGTTGCTCATAGTTTTACCTCCTTATTTTTATTGCAGTCATAAATAGATTTCTGGTAGTTACCGAACGCAACCTTCCTTGCCCATGCCTCATCTTCAATGTTGGAGCATAGTTGAATTATCAAATCACCTTTTGAAATTCTCACCAACACATACTCAAGTGACGATGCCTTCCAATACAAAGGCTTGATTAGTTCGCTTGCCTCAATCCAATTCTGGAATAGGAACTTGTCTGCGCTTGTTATAACCAATGGTGCTACCCTTGGTACAAGGTAACCCTTGTCAAACTTAATCTCATTGGAATCCCAATCAATCAACATCTGCTTTTTACCAATTAGTATAGAGTGTTTTATCTCATCCACCATATTCTTAATCTGCGTGGCAATCTGTGACACCGATGTCGTCTTGTATGGCTGATTGAAATCACGCTTGTTGGTTTCAATAACCCTGTCCTTCTCCACTTGTAGTTTAGTTAGAATAGAGAATACCAAGTTGGCCTCTGCTTGTGTTACATTGTCTGCAACAAAAGTTGCATCAGAGATTGATTCAATTGCGTGTTCCAAGTCCACGCTGTCTGGTACATTTACTTCAATTTTAATTTTCATTTTCTTCTAAGTCTAAGTCGTTTGCTATTAATTCAATTACATCCCAAATCTGGGACATGGTGTACTCGTTTGTCAACGCCATCTCAAGTACCTTGTAGGCGTCATCATTACTGCAATTGTACAAAGATGTCACATCATCTATGTGCCATAGGTTGCCAGTAAAGAACCCTTGCTCTGCTAAGAATTTTCTTGCGTCATCGCTAGTCATTTGTGTTTTTGCGTACTCCAAGACCTCTTGTCTTGCAGTCTCACTTGTCGGTGTAAATTTCATTTTATTTTAAGTCTTCGTTATATACCCACACACCAGTCTTCATGGCATGCGAGATCTCCTCTGCGTACATATATTCGTAGGTCTTGTCACCCACCTTGACGTGGTAGGTCTTTCGACCTTCCACATCACCTGCTTTCTCAATTACAACATTGTCGTTGCATACCCATAGTAATAGGGCAATCAGTAGTGCTTTCATTTTTCTAAAATTAGAAGTCCTATCTTATGGTGGGCATTGCTGATGTCGTTATCAAGCAACACGAAGTCTTCATCGTCTTCTCTCTCGAAAACTGATGCAACCGAATAGCCTTTGTCTAAGTAGTCCTTAGCAATGTACTTCTCCTCTGGAAAGTACAACATGTAATCCCCAGTACTGGCATCATCTTCGTTTACTTTTACCAACAGATGGCCATACTTTTGAAAGAAATGTGTTTTGTTCATGATTTTATTTGTTTAGGTTGATTAATTAATATTAGCAAGTCATTAGGTATCCCATTCTATCCCACTCTCTACTCTCTGTAGGAGTTGCCTTGTGCAGTGTGCCGTAGTCCACTACGGCACTAGGAAATTGTCTCTTGAGTTCTGACTTGAACTCGTTGATATCCTTCGCCCAGATGTCATTCCATCCACCACCTACCCAGTTGAATAGGTATCTGTACTGACCTCTTGAATTTTTCAGCAGTGCCTCTCTTTTAATTGACTTTCTCATTTTGTGATTTGATTAATAAACATTCCAGTTAACTTGTCTTGTAGATTTAATTCATCTACATGGTCTTCATCTAAGTAAGATCGCAATGCTTCCTTCATTCTATCCCTCTGCTCATCATTACTGGTGTACCAATCGATGAAATTTTCGATAATCATTTGTTTAATTTCCATGATTAAATTATTATAGTTCCAATGATTTTTTATATTCCAACACTTCATTATCATCCATGTACCAAACCTTTTCGCATTCATTGAATGTCTTGAAATAGTATACATCTTCTAATCTTGCACACATAAATATTGGTTGCTCAATTCCTTGATACATCATGTATGTCAACTCAATTCCATCCATGACTATCCAACATTGGTTTTCTGATTCAGAAGTATACTCAATTTTTCTGCTAATGCACTGCTGATAATAGACTTTAAATAAAGTCCGCATCTTTAATTCGTTATTCATGATTTTACAAGTTAGTTGTTCCAATTACTTTAACTCTGTCTTGATTACTATACATCCACTTGAGCCAGTTCTCTAAGTGGTTGTTATCCTTGAACTCTTTTACTTGGGTGAAGTACGTCCCGTACTTTCCCTTCATATCTATCTTTACTTTCATTGTCCTAAATAATAAACGCCTACCATGTATCCGAAGATAAGCATCGGAATGAATGCAATGAGTGTCCAAATAATTTTTATCGCAGTGTTTCGCATAGTGTTGAAATTTGAATGTATCGATTAAAGTCTTTTCTATTTTTTAATTTACCTAATGCAACATCTGTTGCCTCGTCTTCAGTTGTGGCGACCACCCTCATTCGAGTGGTACGCCATGTCAACTTACTACTTTGCCAGTCAATTACTACCGAGTAACCTCTCATAAGAATAGAAAGTACTTCGGATCGAACTCATACTTATCCCCCTCATACAAGGGGTTGTACACCAACTCGCCAACCTCCGTATCGTGGTTGTAAATTGCAATGCAATCTTGTGTCATGATTTCGCACAACGCCTCCACATGATTAGCGGTAATGAAATCCAACTCGCCAACAAATGTCGGTTCGTCAGCACCTACATACTCACCCAACTTCTCAGCGTAGTCGTTAAGTCCGAATAGTTTGAATTGGTTAAGTAATTTTGCTACTTGGTCTAGGTTAAGTGGGTTGTTATTCAACCCGATGTTGATAGTTATCATTTCTTTTGTTCGTTTATGTATGAAATTTGATTGTTTAAGTACTCAACTGCTTGATAATAGATTTCATCGTCTGATATTTTTAATGACCTTCCATCTGAGAACTCTATATATATCTTATTATCGTGTATATAAAAAGACTCGCTAGTTTGAATGTCAGAAAGATTTTTAAGTGCGTATTCTAATGTATTTTTTTCCATGATTATTTCTTTTCTGTGATTAGTGAATAAATAAATCCAAAGGCAAAGATTAATGCAGTGCCAAGTGCGATGATTAATAAGTCTTGTATCATTTTGTTAGTTATTTATTGATTTACATATTCTAGAAGTTCTTCAATTCTTCCACCAAAGTAAGTTGACTCCGAATCGCCTTTCTTTGTAGCCTTTACATATATAGGATAATAAATGCTATTAGGTATTAAAAATCTAAATTCAGTTTCATCCTTATCTGTGCAATAAAATAAAAGGTCGGAATTTTTGAACTCAAATTTGTCCCATTGGATTTCATATCCTTCAAAATGCTTGGCATAAAATTTTAATCCCCTTGCAATTTTTTCTGCTTGGTCTTTTGTTAAGTTTTTCATGATTTTTATAGGTTATATTCTTTTAAAATTTCTTTGAATCCTTTGTATACTTGCTTTCTGTATGCGTCAGTCACATGACCAACAACGCTCGACATCAACTGAGATGTGATTGTCACATAGTTAACTTCCACCAAGTAAAGCAACTGCTTATAGGTGTACCCTTTTACTATACTATCTAGCAAATCAGATTTGCTAGAAATATTTTCTTCCAAAAATTTGCCTGTGATTTTTGCCTCGATATGGGCATCGGCAATCGCTTTTACTTGTTTGCTTATTCTTTTCATGATTATTTTAATGAAGATTTTTCGTTTATTATATTTTTTATATCATTAAATGTTTTAAATGTAAAATATCCTTTACTTGGTATAAATACTCGTGAAGTTGAATACTCTATTTTAATTTCTTGTAAATCGTAATTGTATTTATCTTCAATATTATACTTTACAATAAAACTGCTTACATCATCTCCATATCTATTTGGAAATTCTGAAAATTCCTTTACTTCCCATACTTTATTTTTTGTTTTAAGAAATTCAAAAACATCATCGTGTATTTTCATGATTAATTTGTTTAGGTTAGAAATAAATTTGGGAGGTTTAACTTCCCTCCCAGTGACGGGTCGACTGGTACATCAGCCACCCTACTCATCCTATTTGCTCCAATGTACTGCTGCCATTTAGGTGGATGTCCTAACTTCTCATGTGGCTATTTATTTTTTGTCTTGATAAATTGCGAGAAATGTACCTACCATGTAGGTGATAATTGTTATTCCAAAAATTAATGCTCCCAATAAAGTTTCCATGATTTTTTAAGTTAGTAAAGCCCCCGTGAGGGGGCGTTTTGATTATTTAATTCTGCTTGATACTATTTTTTCAAGTTGGTCAATTACATCGTTTGGGATATTCGAACCATTTTTTGCAGTCCATTGTAATGGAGCGGATAACCCGTTTATGATTGCTATCCTTTGTCCTTTGTAAAACACATCCGTAAATCCTTCGTACATAGAAGGCACTTTCTTGAATTGGAATGTGTTATTGTCACTTAAATTTTCAGTGTTGATAAGTAGATTTCTCATGTTGTTTGTTGTTTAGGTTAGTTAATGTCCCCACTTGCTATCGAAAGCCACACCGAAATCCGTGGTGGGGATGTGTACCACTCTCGTGGTCTTAAGATTGTCTAGGAGAAGTAGATGTTTACCCTAGAAGAGTGCTTGTCACCCCGATGTGTTAACCCTAGATTTTACACTTGCATCCTGCTTTACGTTTGGTACATCCCTTTCGTATCGCTCCCAAGTCACTAGCCGTAACCTCAACACATCCCTTCGATTCGTACTGCCCTTTGGAGGCTGAGAGCCGTATGCTCATCCATCTTGCCGAACCGATGCCCAAAGATTGCATGGGGCGATTCAAAAATCCAAATCCGATGCTAAAATATTTTTCAACTTTTTTGTAACTGCTTGATAATCAGTGAGAAAATTTTCAATCTAGGTCGGTTGGATATCCATGGTCTAAATTGCCTTGGTGAGCAACATCAGGCCGAAATGCATGAAAAATGTCCGATATCGATCACTTTTGTCCGAAAATGAACACTATGGAGGAAATGCCCTTAAAATGACTTGTAATGCATTGTAAATCAGTAAGTTGTAATTTGATTCTTGGAAATTTGTTGATTTTTTAAATCTAGAAGATGATTGGAGGGATAAAGCAATCTCTGAGGATGTGTTATCAAAAATCCCATAAAGGAATTGCGCGCGCACGCGTGAGGGAATAGTTGACTGACGTTCAAAAAGTCTTTTCGCACATTTTTGACCCGCGTTCAATTGCGTCATAATTGCGTCAATTGCGTAAGTTGACTCGCGGTCAATAACTGCTTATCTGCATATTTGCATAGGCGGTTAT
>Ga0208230_1000035_pt1 | contig 21855 bp, 36 predicted proteins | sample LakMenEpi01Nov11_FD_150660 | JGI IMG/M metagenome (GOLD analysis project Ga0208230, IMG submission 150660) | Freshwater microbial communities from Lake Mendota, WI - 01NOV2011 deep hole epilimnion (SPAdes) | ecosystem: Environmental > Aquatic > Freshwater > Lentic | place: Lake Mendota, Madison...
TCAATTCCACTCGTACCGCCCCAGGCGTCATACATTAACCCGCCACAACCTTCACTATAAGGTACGTCTTTGTGTTGTTGGTGTCTTTTAAATGAAGCCATACGAGCAATAGTATCTCTACTAATCGGCTCACGATTTGCCAACTGCCTTGCTCTTGCTTTGCCTGTTGCTTCTCCGCAAGAACCCCAACCATTTTTCTCTGCCCATTCTATTGCCCTCTTTGCGTTATTAGTTGCACTCTCAGGATAGTCGGTATAGCTTTCGGCAAACTTGCCACCTGCAAGAATAGCCTTCCAAACTTGCATTGCTTTCTCTTCGGTATCATACACGCAACCGCCTTGTCCGATTTTCCATTTTCCTGAACTGCATCTTGTTACTGGCATAGTTTACTATAAATATACTTTCGGTCTAAATTTATCTCGTCAAAGTTATACTTCTTTTGGCAGAACTCAAAAAGCTTCTCTCCGCTTTCCTTTCGCATATCCGCATCGCTTACTAAATCTTTGATGTGTTTGTACCAATCCTTCTGGCTTTTAACGTAATGCACTGGCATATCTAAATAAGGATTGACATGGCTAACTATGGCAGGGTTCTTTTTTGCAGCCGTTTCTAATACCTTAAGGTTGGACTTCATAGCGTTAAACTTGTTATCTACCAATGGAATAACTGAAATATCTGAGTCCGTATAAGCACCCATATATTCCGTAACCTTTGCATAGTTATAGATCGTAGGGTTAAGCTTTAGTCCACAAGTAAACGCATCAATCATTTTATCCCATATAGGTTTCTCCCCGTCATTATAACCTGCAATTACAGTTCTTATATTCATACCTTGTAGCCTTTTGAACGGCTGCCTAAGTATTTCTAAATCTCGTTCGTGCGTTCCGCTGCCGCTCCAAAACAACCTAACCTTGTAATCTTCGGTCTTGTTATCCTGGAACTGCTCTTGCCCGTAAGGTAATGCGTTTGGTAATATGTGAACGTTCTTATTGTATTTAGTTATCTCACTTGCTAACCTTTCGTGTGTGCAAGTGCAAAGGTCTGCAATCTCTAAGTAATCGGTAATTTGTTTGCCTATGTTATTGTACTTGTATCGGTAATACAAAAGATGCGTTTCGCTAAGTTCCCAGTAATCGTCATTATCAACTACTAACTTAAAGCCGTACTTAGTGCGCCAAGTGTCCATTTGCTTTGCATCTATTTCGTTAAGCATTCTATTCATTAACACAATATCCCACCCTTGCTCTAATAGTTCGTCATTCAATACATCGGTAATAAGTGCGTACTCCTTTTCTAAATGTACTATCGGCATCATTATTCGGTGCAGTCCTACGCCTGAGTTAGCTGAAGTTATACAAAGTATTCGCATCTTATATTCTTTTGGTTGTGATATATGTCTTGGTATTTATCCCATACGCTTTGCGCCCGTGCCAAGCTTTCGTCTTTCATTCGTCTATAATCAGTTCCGTTACCGACATCATGTCCTATGTGTTCCGACCTCATATCTGGCAAGTAGTAATTAGTAAAGCCTGTAATAGTTGCACGTTCTCCGTAATCTGCATCTTGCATTCCGTATGGGTCATACTCAGTATTGTAACCACCTATTGTGTCTATAAGTTCACGAGTAATAAAATTATCTCCAAAAGGTGTATGCGTTTTATGTACGCCGTCTACAATGGGTGGTAATGCTTCTACACAATATATTCCTATTATGCCTGTCTTTTCTATTCTTTGTGCAAACAATACAAACCTTGCCAACCAATTCTCAGGAAGTAAAATGTCATTGGCTAATAAACAAACCGCATCGTATTCCTGAGTTATCCTAAGTCCTGCGTTTACTCCTGCTGCTATTCCTCGTTTTTCTTTAGATAGATCATATCCGGCAAAAGGATAGTTAAACGTTTCGTGCGTGTCGCTTCCGTTATCTATTAAGAAGCAGTCCGCATTGTAACCGCTATTATAAAAGTTTTGGTTAATTACACGCTGCGTTAAATCGTGTCGGTTTTGTGTAAGTAATAAAATAGCTACTTTCATTATCTTATGTTTGAGCCGATTTCTCGTGCAGGAACTCCTGCGTATTTTGTATTTGGTTTTGCATCTCCTTTTACAAAGGCACTTGCCCCTATCATACAATTTTCTCCTACGTTTGCAAACTGATGTAATACTGCGTTAAGTCCTATATTAGCACCTTTGTCTACAATAGAATGACCACCTATTTTTGCTCCGCAACTTATAGTAACATTGTCTAAGATTGTACAATCGTGTCCTATGTGTGCGTGTTTCATTATGAAGCAACTATTACCAATGAAAGTGTCTATCTCAGTTCCTGCGTCTATTGTTACAAGTCCTGTAATAACATTGTTATCTCCAATGTAAACTTTGCCTTTTTCTTTTTGCCAAAACTTCTTATGTTCTGCTTTATCGCCTATAATACAATAAGCACCAATGTAGTTTCCGTCTCCAATAATTACGTTATCGCCAATGATAGCGGTAGGGTGAATAAAGTTAGCCATTCTTTTTTTTATTTTTAGGTTTAGGTTGTAATTCGTACCATTCGTATAAGCGTTTAATCATATCAAAGATACAATGGGGACACCATACTGTTAAGATAAAATCTGCATTCATATACTTGCGATAAATATGCTCGTACATTTTTAAGATGTCTAAGTCGATGTTACGCACATAGCCATTTTGTACTGTGTGCCAATTACCAACGTGTTGATCTAAAAAGTTGCGGTGTTCTATTTCCATAAGTTCCACATTAGTTTTGAAAGTAAAGGTGCTAACACTCCTGGTATAAATACAAACGCAATAACATCAGTACATATTGCAGGTAGTAAATATAAAGTTAAACCTGTCCAAGCTGCTAAACAACTTGTGCAGCTAAAAGGCTTAAAATCTAATTTCCACTTCCTATGGAATTGGTGTATCTCTACAAAGAAGATTGCAAAGCATATTGCTGCTATAATTATCATTTTCGTAATTGTTTTTTAAGTTCACGTTTAGTTAATTTAAGCTCCCTATGAATTGACATATAAGGAATACCTGTAACCCTACTTAATTCTTTAGCGTTGCAGTTGTGCTTTATAGCATAAACTCTTAATAGTTCCGCTTTGTACCAGTGCATCTTTGACAGTTCATCTTCTACTTTGTTAAGTAAATCCTCGTCCCTATCGTGTACTATTAATTCTACTTCTAAAGGTTTTCGGTATGTCCTATAAAATTGGCTTGTATTACTTTGCATCATATTAATCATAGTCCTAACCAAGTAGAACTTTAATACGTTACGGGTACGCATATCTATTAAACGTTCCTCGTCCATTTCACATAGCACCTTAAATAGTTCGCTTCTTAAATCTTCTCGTAAATCTTCAGGCTGCATTTTGTCTATTGCTTCCTTAAGTTCTCGGCTTTCCCAAAGTTCTAATATGATGCTATTCTTGTTCATACTCCTTTAAGGTTAGTTTGCCGTTGTCTTCGGTTGCTATATAACAAAAACAATTTGCCGTTTTTGCTAAGTTTAAAAATGCTATTTGATAGCTGCTAAGTTTATCTCCTATTGCTTTTGTTTCGCAATAAACCGCTACACCTGTTTGTGTGTGGAAGCCTACAACATCTGGAACTCCTTTAAGTCCTATAAAGGTGCGACCTCTAACCGCAAGATTGTTATTGCGCCATACAAAGCACCCGTTTTTATTTAGGGTCTTAATTGCTTCTTTGGTTAATTCGTTTGCGGTCATAAAGCAAAAATATACTAAAGTTCTTGATATTGACAAATACTTTTAAATATCTGATAAGCTACCTGAGGAACTATTGCGTTTCCGTAGGCTTTGATGCTTTCATTTCTCCATTTAGAAAAGGTAATGTTGTCCAATTCTTTGGGAAGCCCATCATCTCCTCCACAAATAGGGGGTTCAGTTGGGAATGCGCTGAAACTCCTTGCCTTAAAAGAACTCCGGGTATATTGTTTCTCTTTATTTGTGATGGGGGTAATGTACTGTTCGTGTATTCTTGTAATGTCGGTGTCGGTAATAACCCCATTACCATTGCTCTCGTTAATGTTACTGAGTGCATCGAGCCTTCCGTTAGTTGATTTGATTTCATATGCACTGTCGCATTTGTTGAGTCGATTGCAGTTGGTGTCGGTAGTAATCCATTCCTCGCTCTCTTTTGTAATCCGTCTTGGTTCAATTTGCCCGTATTTTTCTCTGGACTGTCTGAAGCCATTGGAGTAGGCAACAAACCAGATTCTGTCTCTTCTATGTGGTGCGTTAATGGCACAAGCTGGAAGTAAAAACGGGAGGACTTCGTAGCCTTCAGCTTCCAACTCAGTTTGCACCTCGTCGAATACCAATCCCCCGTTCCAATTAGTAAGTCCGCGAACGTTCTCGCCCACAACCCAACTTGGTTGAATTTCCCGAATTGCTCTAAGCATCTCAGGCCAGAGGTGTCTCTCATCTTCTTTGCCAAGTCGCTTTCCTGCACTTGAGTAGGGTTGGCAAGGGAAGCCTCCACTAATGATGTCGATTGCTCCTCTGTGAATAGTGAAATCTGTTTTTGTGATGTCATTGTAACTTATTGAATTTGGGAAGTGATGTTTTAATACTTTTTGTCCAAAGGTGTTCCATTCGCAATGAAATACGTTTTCCCAACCGCACCATTCTGCTGCTAAATCAAAGCCACCTATTCCGCTAAATAAACTGCCGTGTCTCATTTGAATGAAGTTTTATTATTAGCAATTTGCAAATCAAAAAATAAAGCTACTGCTACGGCTCGAGCCTGGTTCTTAAGCCATTGCTCAGTCCATTCGTCTCGGTACTGCTTTGCGCTTATTATGTCCATTTTATTAGCCTTGTAGGTAATAATCTCCATTAGTTTCTTTTTAGCAAGTGCGCCATCTTCTTTTGTCCATACCTTGATGCCTGTGCTATTAAGCTTTGTAAATACGGATAATGGGTTAAACAACCTATCAAAAGTTCTATTTTCCAGAAGCTTATACTCTTGGTAACTGTAATCAATTATCTCTAAATCGGTTAAGTGTGGTATTGCTTCTACTCGTTCTTGTGGCATCATTTTTCTTACTTCGTTTGCTTTTTTCTTATACCTATCCATAACCTGACTAAAATATGCAGGACTAAAGTTTTGATAATGGTCTATAAAGTCATTAGCTACCATTTGCTTAAACGCTACTTTGACTTCGTTTATTGTAAAGCCTCCGTACTCGGTTCTTATCCAATCCTCTAAAATTGCTAACTTAACTTCGCCAGGATTGTTAATACCCACAAGCTGCATCAAGTAAACAAGGTTTTGTTTAAATATGGTAGAGTTCAGATTGCGAACTCTCTCCCCCGAAAATGCGGTCATAATCTCTTGCTCCGTAGGAAGTAGAGTGGATAAAGTTGTAGTTTTTAAGGTTTTCAAGTTCGTGTTTATCAAGCTTTCGTTGATTATCTGAAGTTCTTTTTGCATCTTCTTTTAGGTTAAATAGACCTTTCCAACCATTTGCCATTGACTGATTGATAATTTTTATAGCAATGTCTTCTTGTCCGTTTGATAATTTTGTTAATTCTTGTAAGGTAGCAAGTTCACTTTGAGTTGTCCTATATGTAAACATAAATTGTTTTTTCTTGTAATCCTTCCAATCAAACCACATTTTTTCAAATTCCTTAGAAACAAAAGGAAGCTCTATTATTTCTTTTATTTCCTTTATTTCTTTTCCTTTCCTTTCCTTTATAGCATTGCGGTCGCTATGCGGTGGCATTGCGGTCGCATCATTTACATTAGAAACCCAACGTTTACGGGCGTTTTGACTTGCCTTCTTACTCTTGCTATCCCTTTCGTCTATGCGTTTTTGTACCGACATACTACCAAAGTTTTCGCCTTCAAATACAAATAAACCAAAGTCGTGTAATACGCTATGTACTATTTCGCTATGCACTCGAAGGTCATAAGCTATGCCATCGCAATCCGTTCGCAATGCGTTTGCATTATTGTAAAGGTCTTCAATGATTGCCCAGAATACACCATACCCAAGCATTCCGTGTTTCCTAATAAGGAATTTAATCTTTTCGTCATTACGGCAATTATAGTCGTGAGAAAAGTAAAAAGTATCTTTAGACATATTCTCCAAATTTTTGTAGTTCATCAAAAGTAACATCTTGTATTTCAACATACTTATGCATAAGCTCACTAATTTGTGGTCTTAATTCTTTGTAAGTTAATCCTTTGTAAATATGAAATTTAATAATTCTGTTTACAAAATACTTAGAGTATTCCTCTTCTTCGTGGCACTCTAAACATAATGTAGTTAAAAATTCATTTTCATAATCCCAAGGGTCATTTTTGTAGATATAAACCTTGTGATGTACGTGCAGTTGCTTTTCTGTTGAACCGCACATTGTACAGGTAAACTTGTCTCGTTGTAAAATTTCAAGACGTTTCTTTTGCCATTCAGGACTTTTTAGTTTTTCTCCGTATGTCATAAAATAAAAAAGCCCCCAATAGAGTCCAGCTATCAGGGGCTATTATTTAACCACTAAACACATTATCGGCTGGACTTTCGCTAATGTGTCTTATTATGCTGCGAATATACACTAAATTTCTTTAAGTTCTAATTTTAAGCAAAGTTTTTTTAGCTTAGTTTTAAACCAGTCCTCAGTTTCTATTAGGTTATTCGCTTGTTTTATGTTATGGATAGCCGTTGTGTGGTCGCTTGTTCCTGTGTACTGGCTTATCTCCTTTAGGCTTAACTTGGTGTATCTCCTAAGTAAATAAGCAGCAGCCTTCCGACCGAACGTTGTTTTCAACGATCTATCCTTTATTAATACATCGCACTCAAACTCTTCGTCTACCAATTTGACAATAGTCCTTGCGCCAATGTCTAATCCTAAAGGTTCGTTATCTTCTATGCCTAACAATCCAAGTTGCTGCATCATTTCGTGAAGCTGCAAATGTGTGTTACGTTGTGCATAGTATAACTCCTTTAACTGTCTAATTGATATATCTTTCTTTCTCGTTAGCATAATTAAAACGGTAGTCCTTCCGTGTCTTCTTTAGGTTTAAAATCATTTACATAAATTTTGTAATCTGGCTGCTTGTTATCTTCTGTCTTGTAGCTATTAGCCCACATTGAGTATTTAACATCATTGATTGTAAAATTAATTACTTCTCCTTTAGCGGTCTGCTTTTTCCAAGCACCTGCACTCCATTTTTTTTGTTCCATTTTTATTTGTTTTTATTTTATACTTTTTAATACATAATCTCCACTAACTTCAATTAGAGTATCTCCTTTGTAATAGTATATTCCATCACTTTTTTCTTCCGAATTTATGATAGTTTTTACTTTATCATAAAATGCAGTATCTCCACCTGAATACATTATTACTTCATATTCTCTACTTCCTGTTTGAAATTCCTTATCTATACTTTGACAAGACCTTGCACAAGAAGTAAGAGATATGCAAATTACTAAATAAATTATTGATTTTTTCATTTGTTTTTAATTGAATATTGAGCTACTAATTTACTTTGTTTTTTCGTACCAACGTTAATTAATTCCGTTTGTACTTTGTAGCCTTTGCGTTTTAATTCAAACACTACGGCTGCTAATCTTAGGCTATTGTACTTCGTTAAAGCCTGGATTGGTGTCAAGGTCTTGCCCGTAAGCAAGTGGTTCAAGATTTGTTGTTTCTGTGTCATTGTTATTAATTGGGTTAAAAAAAACAGGTTTATCTAATTTGTTTTCATACTTTTTAATAAAGGCTAATAAGTCCTCGTATGCCTCTTCGTTATACCAAGCGTAATGGTAAACTTCCGCCAGGAGCATCTGCCTTTCAAATGGTAATAGTTCCCTCATTAGCTTTTCTTTATTGTTTCTTTGATCTTGTTAAATTCGTCTAAACTCTTGATAGCTTTGATTTTCTCAATAGCTTTATACTTTTGTTCCTGAGTAAACTTTGTCTTGTCTAACTGCTCAATCAAGAACGCCTTTTGTCCTTCGCTTACTTCGTCTTTATGCTCATTGGTAGCATCTGCATCTTTAGTATCGTCTATGGCAAACAATCCGTTAAGTGCGTATTTTCGAGCATACGAGCTACACGCACCAGTGAGCTGCGAAGCGTCCATTCCTTTTTTGTTTTCATCTTCACGAGCAAGACCTGTGCAGGTAATGTTATCTTCTCCGTTACTTAGACAAGCAGTAGCCTTTACATATACTCTACCGCCTACTTCTATTACCTCGTCGCTTAACATTAAAGCGTAGCCGTACTTATGGCAGATAGGCTTTGCAGCTTCGATAATATCTTCTGCACTTCGGTACTTGTATTTAGCAAAAGCATTGAATTGGTTTTTAGGTGCTTTTAGTTCCTGTTGAATTTTAATTAGGCTCATTTGTTTCTGGTTTTGTTTCGTCAATAATATAATGTTCTAACACTTCGATAGTCGGCTCTTGTTTTTTTCTCATACCTATAAATATTTCATAGGCTTGTGAGTAGTCCAACGATATAGTATCTTTTTCGTAGCGACCATCTACTGTTGTATAATAGTAAACATCGCCTCTGTGGTTAGTTTCTTTTACAAATTCAATCTTCATATAATTCGGTTTTTAAAAGTTCAAGTTCTGCATTGTGTTCTACCCATCTAGTAAACGTGTAATCATCGTCTTCGTAATCGTAGTTTTTAGGCAATAAGGCAGGGTCGTAAGGGTTTGATGTACTCCTGCTCCCGTCAATTAATATGTTCCCGTATCGCTGATACTGAAACAATTGGTAGGTGGTTAAATGTGTCATATTGTGTTTTGTTTCAACAAAGATAACACAATACACAATACAAAGTGCAAAAGTCAAAAAAATATTTTTAATTGTACGCAAATACGTACAAAGTAAAGCTAAAACTTGACTAAAAATGTAATAAAGTAAAGGTATAACTTGACAAAGTCGGAAGTAAAATGCAGCCAAAAGTAGTAGTTTTACTACCTTTTGTTGTACTAAAGTGAAACTTTATAGTAATTTTTGGAAGTAAAGTTTATCGTAACCCCCGTAAGAATATTCGGGTAAGTAAAGCCTAAACCCACACGAAATAAGGTTATTAGCTGAAGGGAAGTTGTCTAATGTAGTATAAGTAATAGCTATATGGCAAAAGGTAGAAGCGGCTTTTAGCCTTGTCTTAATCATTCGTCTTTGTATTCCTTGCCCTCTATAATCTTTATGCACCCACGCCCTGTTAAATATGCAAATGCCCTTAGAATAAATTGAGCCGCAATAAGCAACAATTCGGCTCATATCGTCAAGCATAACCCACCATTCACGATTAAACTGGAACTCGTCTCCGCAGCCTTTGAAGTTTGGGTTAGTATAATCTAAATCTTTTAGCTGCTCGTAGGTGTCTAGGTCTAATATGTTCCCGAAGCTAAATACTTTTTTTAGGCGCATTGGTTAGTAATAGTTTTTTTAAGTATAGTGCTAAATCTAAAGCCTCTTCGTAAGCGTGTTGCAGCCATTCGTCTTGGCTTAAATCGGTTCTATCCATTGTAGTTCCGTATTCCTTTAACCCTCTTACTTCTCTTGCTTGTAAATCTTTTATTGTTTGGTCAAGTATGTTGCTCATTATTTGTCGGTTTTGCTATGTATCTTAAAACAAGTTTTGCACTTGTATTGTATTTTCTTTACACCAGTTGCGGTTGTTCTACGAAGTGAAATAATTAAGTCATCGCTTCCACATTCAGGGCAAGAGCCTCGGTCTTGTCCGAATATAACTCCGTAATGTGTTTTAGGTTCGATGTGTAGCTTTAAAGCGTTAAATACCTGCTCTAATAATACAACATCTTTTTGGCAGTACTTAATCATTTTAGCCATAGCCACTTTGTCCTTATGTAGAACGATGTCTTTCCATAAACTATATTCGGTCTTTATCTTAGTGCCAATTCCTAAATAGTCAGCTATGTAATTAAGCTTGTTGCTATTAAATCTAAACTTTTGACGTGCTACCTTTAACGTGTCGATTGTAACGTATTTAGGAAACATCTCAATCCCGTGAAACAAGCAGCGTGTTCTTATCCACGCTAAGTCGAACTTGTCGCCATTATGCCCTATAAGTTCCGAAGCAGTATTGGCTACCTCTACAAAACTTTGTAGCATCTTTTTGTCGTTCTGTTTGCTATCCCATTCCAAATGGTAAACTTCTTTTTCGTCTTCCCACTTGTAGCAGATGCAAATGATAGCACGTTCTTTAATGATGCTATCGGCAGTTACATTAAGCTTGTAACCTGCGCTCCAAAAAAAGCCAATGTTAGGCGAGGTTTCGATGTCAAAGAATAGTCGTTTTCGTTTTGATTTTAGCATTGTTTATTTTTGGCTGAATTTATCTATTGTAGTAGTACCCATTGCAGCAATGCAAATAACCATTACGGCATCTACAAGTTTATCCGAAGGGGCAATCTCTTGATGCGTAAAGCTATTAGCTAATAAGGTGACACAGATAAACAAAGCCGATAGTAAAGCAATAACTCGCTTTGTAGACACGCTACCTCTTTCGTCTGATAATAAATTGGCTAACCATTTCATAGTATTAATTTAAGGTGTGAAGTATAATTTTGACTCAGATGCTCTACGCTTTGTAAGACCTGCAAGAACTTTCCCACCTGCTTTATCCCACTTAGCAAACTCTAAAGCTATCGAATGGTCGTTAGGGTTAGCGTTTACCTTTTTTAATAAAGTAGAACTCTTTAGGTTACCAATACCTGCGTTATAGGCAAAGCTTGTAAGGGCAGCGAATTGATTAGGGGTAACCGCACTTTTAACTAATGGGGCAACTTTGTCTGCAAACTCTTTAGCTATGATTTCAAATAATTCATTTGCTCGTTCTTGCGTAATCTTATCGCCAGGCTTTACAGGTCTGCCGTCTTCAAAAAAAGTATTCCCGTAGCCGATTGTATCTTTTGCAGCACTGCATTTGTAAGCCACTAATTTGCAGCCCTCGTAGAATTTAATAAGGTCTTTACCTTTGTCGTTTAATTGCATTTTAATTTATTTGTGAGTATAAAAAGAATGTTAGCATAGCAAACAAAACTGAATTAAGCCTATGTAGTTTTATTTCAAACTGCACCGCTTTTTCGTACTGCTCGTAGATTGCTATGTTTTTATAATACCTATTACGATAGTCGTTTAACGTATCGTTTGATATTTTATTGCGTATTGTAAGGGTATCTTTTAGGGTAAGTAAGTCGATGCGAAGGCTATCCCTTGTTTTGATGTTAGCTTTAATTAAGCTATCTATTCGTGTGTTTTGGTAGCTTACTAAATTAGTTAGGCTATCAAATGAGTTGTTAATCTTTTCGCCTTCTGTACGGCTAATAACAATCTTATCCTCGCCGCCTATCTTCTTAACGTATTGGGCGTAACTGGAACTTGGTGCTATTAGTATCAACAGAATTAGCGGAGTCCAATTTAGCCTTAACTTCATTTAGTTCCGTTTTTAATTCTTTTACTTCTTGTTTTAAGGTAACTATTGTTTTCACTGTCTTAGTTATTACCTTCTTGTTATCCTGAGAAGCCACACCCTGCACTTGTTCACTTTGCACTTGGCTTTGCTTTACTTTGTCTTGCAACTCTTTGATCTGGTTATCGGTCTTAGTTCCGCAACCTATCAAAGCTATCAATACTAAATAGCGCATTACTTAAACTTTTTTAGAGCCTTAAGGTCTACTGCCATTTCCAAACGAGCCGTACTTGCTGCATTACTGCTATCGCTCTTACGCACCATTTCATACAAGCTGCCTATCTTTTCGTCTTGCTTTTCGTTACGCTTTGCATTGTCGATATACAAGTAACTAATACCGCAGATACATAAAAATAGCATACCAACGACAGGGTTCTTGCTAAACTCTTTAAATGAAATAGGTAACGGGTTAGCCGATACGCTTACGCTTTTTGCTGCTTTTGCCATATTATTTACGTTTCCAAAAGAATAAGATTAGCGTAATTATCAATATAAGCGCAATTAGAGCCTTATAGAATTCGCTGAATGACTTATCCTTAGTTTTAGTTATCTTCGAAATTTGGGTACTTTCTGTGCGATTAAGAGCCATTGAGTCCGTCTTGGTCTGCTTACTATCCGTTTGTTTCTCTTTTGTGCCTCTTGTGTAGGTTTCCGTGTACTTAGGAATAGTTATCATACTATCCTTGGTAACCCACAAAGTATCGTAGTAAGTAATGGTCTTGGTAAAATACTCCTCTTTTTCTACTATTTTAGTTACGCTATCTAAAACGACTACACGCACCGAGTCAAAGGTTTTCACAACAGTGCTATCTAAACGCTCCGATGCCTTCTTTACAGAAGCACACGAAGTAAGTAATAAGGCTAAAAGAATTAATCTCATTTTAGTTTCTTATTCATTTTGTAGTAGTAGCGAATAGCCATTGCTCCAGAAACAATAGCCACCAAACTTGCAATCAATGTGAATAGTGGTTGAATACTTGTAATGCTTATTGTAGCACTTACTACTGAAACGATTGTTGATTGGTCTGCTTGGTGGTTACTTTCCATTTATAGTTCGATGTCTTCTTGTTTGTTAAATTCGATGCCAGTAGTCCAATCTTCTAAGAAAGTAAAGTCCTCGAGACCTTGTGGATTGACTACGTTAATTATTACAAAGTCAAATTCTTTATCATTTAAGGCTTCAATATCTTTAGTAAGCTTCTTGATGCCTTCTTTAGAATACTTGTAATTTCCTTTGTCGTCTAAAAGTAAGCAGTCCTTATCGTCGGTTTGAGCATTGTCTAAACGCAAGATTTCAACTTCGGCTTGATAGTCCTCGTGATAGGCTTTAACCTTCTCGTAGATTTTAAAAAGCTTCTTTTGTGTCTTTGTGTCCTGGTTTCCGATTACGACATTAATGCTGCTTACTAATTGTAATAGTTGTTTGTATTTCATTGTTTAAATTTTTGTAAAGATATATAGATTTTATTTATCCCACGGCAAAGGTAAATTTACAATGGGTGGGTTCTTAAGGTTCTCGATTTGAGTATCTAAGTTTAACTCCATAGCTTCTACATCGTTTCCTGCAATTAACCACTCGCATACTTGGTCGAAGGTTAAATCGTCATAAGCAGTAAAGTCCGTGTCCAAAGGTGTAGCGCAACCCATTGCTCCGTAAACCTCAGCGTTGTAAGTTTTATCTCCGTCTACTTGTTCTGCTTGATAACGCCAATGAATTGTTTTTACTACATCGGTTAAACCATCTTCGCTCGGTGCGGTGTCCATTTGCGATACTACCCATTTGTAAGTTGTCATATTATTTTATTTTATTTATTATACAATCATTAAAACTCCTGCTGCTACATATAAATCTCCACTTGATAATCCTGCACTTGATGTTGGTAAGCTTCCCATATTAATTCTTCCACTATTTTTTACTCCTAATAAGTTAGAGCCGGATGAATTTCTAAATAAAGCTGCATAGTTATTAGAACTTGTGTCTTTTCCTGAAACAAATAATCTTACAGAAGCATCTCCTGTATTTCCAATTCCTATATCCCCCCCACTTGTTATGCGCATACGTTCGGTGTTGTTCGTAGCAAATTGCATTTCCGCATTTTCTGTATGCCATAAAAAAGCCTGACTTGATGTGCCAACACCAACCTCGAAACCATCATTTCCTGAAGCAGTAGAAGTAAATCTTGCTGCACCTTCTGTTCCGTTAATATGTAATGGTCTTTGTGGTGAACTTGTACCTATACCTACATTTCCGCCACTTGGATTAATTAATAAATTATCTACACCTGTACCAGATGTTAATGCTTGAATGTAACCAACATTGCCGGCAGTATCATAACCAATTCTTAATTGCTTATTGGTATTTGTATTTCCTCTTATATAAAGTTGCGTGTTGTTTGTTGCACTCCTATCCCAATCTGATTGAATAATAGTTGTAATTCCAGAAGATTGACTGAATGTTCCACTTGTTGCCGTTACACTACTTGAGAATGTAGCTGCTCCTGTACCTGCAATAGTTAAAGCATTTACCGCAGTACCAGCAGTACGCATTCTAAAACGCATAACTGCTCCTGTACTATCATAGCTATTATCAAAACTTAAAGTAGTATCTCCATCAGCAGCATAACTTATTACGCCACGATAAGCAGCAGTGTTTCCTAATGATATTGCACCTGATGCGGAGTTTGCTCCACTCGTAGACCAACCGCTAAATATACCTTGAAAAGTACTTGCGTTTACAAACCTTCCCGTACCTGTTACATCAAGTTTATATGTATCATTAGTGTTTCCTATTGATAAATTACCTGAAGCGTTAAGACGCATAGCCTCTGAGCCACCAGAAATAAATCTTAAATAATTACCTGTTCCTATGCCACCGATATTAGTTCTAACTGTATTATTATCGTAAGAAAAAAGACCATAAACAGTTGATGAATTTGTTTCGCTCCTTACGTATAATGCACTTCCCGATGTTCCTTGAATATCTAATGCTTTACCATAGCTTAATGTATCACTCGGTGTAACTCCTAATCCTAAATTGCCTGAAGCGGTTAAGGTTAATCTTGTAGTATTGCTTGTAACAAATACTAAATCACTTGCTGATGCAACTTGTATAGCTGCTTTGTTTGTGTCATAAGCTGACCTTAAATAAACATCTGCTCCACCTGTTTCTTTTAAATATACATAACCACCTGCGATTTTTAATTTTGCACCTTCCGAATTAGTAGTAGCACCAATTAAAATATTTCCACTATTATCAAAAATTGCGCTATCTCCTATTGTACTTGCACCTGTAAACTTAGGTAGGTAGTTTGTAGTACCGCTTCCCGTTACTGGATTGGTTAAAGCGTTTTGCTTGTTGTTAAACGTAGTCCAATCGGTGCTACTTAAATATCCATTAGTAGAGCCACTCGCTTGTGCTATGCTAATTACATTTGAAGTAATAGATAGTGGACTTGTAGCACTTGTAATTCTTAAACTATATGCAGTATTCCAATTCGTAGCACTTGCAATATAGGCATCGGCTAAATCAGTAGTTAAATGTAACTCGCTTAATAGTGTAACACCACCCGTAATAGATGCAGCGTTTCCGCTTCCCGAACTCTTAACAACAGTTAAAGCCTCTCCGCTACCGCCCTTAGTAATTGATGCAGCAACTCCGCTACCGCTTGAATGATTAATTACTAAATTTTTAGCAAGTAAAGTATGAGTTCCTAAATCTACGTTAGCCGTTGCACCCGTGTACGGAACGTAACCCGTAGCACTTGCACCACCGATGTCGCTTAATAACTCCGCACCCGTTCTATATTTAATAACTCCGCTATCGCTTACTAAAAACTTATCCGTATCGGTAGTAGCGTTTGGTATGTTGTTAATCTGCACTCTACCATCTCCCCATACAAAAAAGTACTCACTTGTAGAACTTGCATTTTGTATTCTTAAAGCAATATCACTTGCGTTAGTACCTGCTACAATCAAAGCACCATAAGACAATCCCGTTGTTTGACTTCCGTTAAACTGCCAAGCAAACTGACCATCGGAAGGGTTATTATTGTAAATAACACTTCCTGTATCGTATATATTGCTATTAATTATTTCTCCGCTTGTAAAACTCCATTTAGTAACACTGTTTATAGTTCCCGTTCCTGTTACTAAAGAAGTAGGGAAGTTAGCAAGTGTACCATTACCTCGAATGTATTGTGATGTAGTACCGCTAAACGCTAAAGCTAAAGTTCCGCTTGTAGTTAAAGGACTACCCGATACGCTTATCGCATCGCCACCAACTGTTAATGCTACGCTTGTTACAGTACCTACTGCTCCGCTTGAACGCTGCCAGATAGTACCTGAATAGATCACATAATCGCCCACCGCAAAACTAATCGCACCTGCTCCGAAGTTTACGCTACCTGCTGCATTACAAATATAAACATCTCCCGTGTCGCCCGTTCCGTTTGCAAGTGTTGGGGTGTTAGTCGCTGCACTCCAAGTTCCTTTATATTCCATAATAGAACTTGGTAGCTGACTAATAGGAACTTTACCTTGACTATCCAATGAAGCATAACCATTAGCGTTGCCCTTTTCACTTCTTAATTGGTAAGTATCTAATAAAGCTTGTGAAGGAAACACCTCTACATAAGCACTGCCACTCCATAAATAAAGTTTTTGCGTGTCTTTAGCACAATAGATCACGTTAATATCGCCCGTTGCAGGGAACCCTGCAAGGTTACTATAAAACGAAACCGCACCGCTAAATATCGCACCTAATTGAGCAAGTGTAATCTTCTTACTTACTCCTGTTGTCGGGTCGCCTATAATAGTTAAATCGGTGCTAACTGGTGCTAACTCGGTAGCTAATTGGTTAATCTTTTTTCCTATCATTTTAGTATGTATAAATAGAAGGCACTTGGCATCTATCGTTTAAGTAAGGTAATTCCATTGTAATATCTATCTTAACTCCGGCAAGATAGTCAGGGTCGCTCTCGGTAAAGTAAGTCAAAGGAGCGGTGTCGCCAATATCCCAAATTGCTTTAGGATAACGTAACTGAGCAACTATGTCTTGACCGACTAAAGTCATATCGCTTAGTACTTCGGTTTCGTTTGTCTCTTCCATTAACATTCTGTCCATAAAATAAAGGCTAAAATTATAAGTAATATTTTTAGCGTTTATAGTAGCACCTGTTAAAGTGTAGAACATAGCAGGGTAAGTAACCTCGCCATTGCTTAAACGTTCCCACACATCTCCGAAGTAAACAAAGTTAATTTGTTCGTGGTCGTTTCCGAGTGTTGTTATTTGTTTGACTATTTGGTTTAACGTCAGGCTCATTCTTAATTTTTTCTAAATAAACACGAAGCTTATTTTGGTTTTTTATTGTTGTTACTTTACTCATAATTAGCAATCGCTACAACCTCTATTCCCTTGATAAAGTTCCTCGAAGCTTTTACCTGCGCAGCAATCAAAATCGCCTAACCAAATGCTCGTTGTATAAGCATCGTTCTCAGGGTGTATTGCATCAATGCCACTTCCAGGATTAAGGTACTCAGGATAAAGTGTTGAATATTCTTTTAGATATTTAATCATTCTTTGCTTATAGAACTCCGCTCTTGCCTTATATCTATTCGCCACGTCAATCATATCCTGCATAGAAGGGTTCTCGGTATTCTCGCCACTCTTTCTTAACAAGCCTTTGTTATAGAATTGATAAGACAAACCCATTGGCAATTCACTAAGTACATAATGCACTAAAGTATCTGCTATGTATTGATCTAATAAGATAACCTCGTTTGCGTTTAAGTTGTTTGCCGTAATACCTGCTTGTAAACGATTGTACAAAGCACTACCAAGCGCAGGTAAGATATACATATCTTGTGCGGTCTTAATCTCAGGCAATACAAGTTTTTCGTCTACGTTAGCGTGTAAGCCAGACCTGTCTTTAATATTCTGTACGCTTATAAATAATGTGTTTAAGCTCATTTCTTATTTTCTTTTAACTATGTTTGACTTCCACTCGTGTCTGCAACTTGGACTATGTGTGTTTGTTCCTGGCTTAGTATACCAACCGCCTCTTCTATCCCATACAGAATAGCCAAGCCTTGCACTCATCATTTCTATTTCGCTACGGCTATAAAACTTATTAGCGGTTACTAAATATTTGCAAAAAGGTCTGCTTGTATCTAAATCGCCATCGTTAAAACCTGCTTTCCACTCGTAAGAATAACGAATTAATATCTGCGTAGTTTGTGGCTTTATAGCTTCAACAATTTGACCAATAGGAGCAGTTAATTGCCTTTCGATAATAACGTTACTATCAATGCCCTTGCCTTGCTTTACTTCACTTGTCTTAATAAACCCCTTCTCAATTAATAAATCAATAACACGCTTAACCGCACCTATATCTTCTTTCAAAGTGTCAGCAATTACCTCAGGGGTAATACGCTTATCCTTAACAATTAAATCTAAAATATTAGATTGTAACTGCGATACATCTGCAAACATTTCAAAGTCCTTATCGTCGCTAAATCTTGATTTGCTTTTAAATACTTCGTAACCGCTTCTATCTTCTCCAAACTCAAAGAAAACCTGAAAATCGGTTTCGTTAAATTCTAATTCCTCTGCACCTAACCAAGTAGAAACTTCCTCGTCGCTTAAAGCATATCCACCTTTAAGCATAGAACTTGCTTGTTCTCTTGTTATCTTTCCCTTATTAAAATCTCTAATAATACGCTGCATATTTTGCCACTCACGACCTTTTAAGCCTTTAATATGCTCGTTCACACTTAAAGGACTTGCTGCCATTGGCTGCTCTGTTTCTGCAACTATTCCGTATTGTGTAGGGTCAATTCCTAACTTCTCTAATATCCACTCTTTTGGTGCAACTTGTAAAATAACATTTTCGCTAAAGTCAATTCCAATAGGGTCTACTGGTTGAAGCTTCAACTCTTCGGTTACACCTGCATATTGTCCAAGCATATTAAATACACCCTCAATCTGCATTTGCTTATAGCGTACATAGGTGTTATTAAATATCTCGTAACTATCTCTAAGTTGTTGTCTGTTGCCTAATTGACCAGGAACTGCAATACCAAATAAGTCAGGACTTGTAATCTGGTGTCCGCTAAATATGTTAGTTTGAATTAACTCGTCTACACGCCCGAAGTCCTCTTTAGTTAGATCACTTGCACCCAAATCATCAACAATAGGCTTACGGGTTAAATCGTTTACAAAAGCAAGTAAATACTTCTTGCCGTCTGCACCCGTGTACATATTGTCAAATTGTCTGCTAACAAGTCGCTTTTCCTCTGGGCTTGGCTCTCCGTTTGGTAAAGTAATAAGTTTACTTGCAGAAAACCCTGTTTGAGCATTACCTAAAACGTGCTTACTTACTTCTACATCACTTTCGATGTAGTTAAGTGCACCGAAATAACCAGGAAGGCTATATACGTTCATTCCTGGGCGATACTCCTTTACATAAAGTATCTGCACACCTTGTGGGTTAGCAGGGTTAAACGCACTATAAACTTCAGCTTTTTCTTGGTTGCGTGTAGCTTTCCAATCGTCTTTATACCAAAACTGCGTATTGTCTTTATTGGTTCTAATCTTTGTATAATCACAATGCCACAACTCAGCAACTTGACCGCCCATAACACTCCAAATAACTTGAATATAAGCACCGCCAAATAGTTCTAAATCTAAAGCAACCTTTTTAGTTAGGTCGTTAAGGGTTTCCTCTCTATTAACTTTTTGAACAATCGCTTGTTCTCCTGCCCAACCATTGCCGACAATGTAGTTTACCTTGCCTCTAATAATAGCGTTGTGCTTTGCAGATTTGTTAAATAGGTCTAATAGGTATTGCGGATAGTCATTGTTTTGACCATACTGCATATACCCTTCGCCTTTTTTCTCTTTATATTCCGGTTGCTTTGCTTCCGCAAATGTCAATACTTGTATTTCCATTATTGTCTAATTGTGAATGTGCTTGTTGTTTCGTATTCCGTGAATGCTATAGTTGTACCCTCGAGTTCCATAATGCCGCTTTCAAGCAGGTTTAAGCCTGTCGGGTCTGTGTTGGTAGTACTTGTTTGCTCGTAAATTGTGTAGGTGTATTGCCCGTTTAAAGAGGTATTAAAGTAGCTATTAACTACAATAGTGAACTCGTTGTACCTTTCCTTGTAAGCACTTATGTCCGTATTGTTTAGCTTAACAAATTTGATGTCCGTATTTGTTGATCTATTCTCAAAAATAAATAGATAGTTAGGACTTGTTAAAAGCTGCTTCTCAGTCAAGGTAAGTATTATGTTTTGGGTTTGCCCCTTAATTAATCTTATCACAACTATAAATATAAAGTATAGCGATTGTTTGCAAAATAAAAAACCCCCGCCTAATTAAAGACGAGGGCATCTATATACAAAACCAAAACAACCTAAGAACCTGCGGTAGTAAGTGCAGCCGCTACAACAGAATTAACTTCTGGAGCAAGGGCAGCTTCCGCACCCGTGAAAGTTAAAGTGTAACCACTTCTATCGCCTTCTGCCGTACCTGTACCTGCGCTACCGCCTGTAAGGTCTAAGCCTCTTGTTTTTCCTAAGTACCAATATTTACCATTGTTATCTTTGGCAACTGATACTAAAGTGTTTTGAGCCAACAACAAGATTTCGTTCCTTGTGTTCGCTTGTAATTTGTTTAATACTATGGTTAATTCTGGAGCGTAAAAGATAGTACCATTTTGTACGTTTGCATTAACATTCTCAACTAATTGAGAAGTGCCTTTTACAAGTTCGTACTTAAAGAACTTCTTACCTGCTGCCTTTACTAAAGCGGTAATAACACCACTTGCTTCGGTAGTTGAGGTAACATCTGCTGCTGCCATAAAATAAACCTCAGTAATTCCACCTAAACTGTCTTTACAATCTAAGGTATAATTTTGAGTTAAAGCACAAGCCATTGTTATTGAATTAAATTAGTTTGAAAAAGTGGGTAGGTGTATTTCAACCTACCCTATAAATTATGCAAGGATAAACTTCACTACTTCGTCAGGGAAGGCAATGTTTACACCCATTTTGAACTCAGATACGAAACGTACTTGGTCAGCTTCTTTTGCATAGAAGATTTCAAACTTCTCTTCCTCGTTCAATAAGTCAGTACCTAAGAACAAGTTAGATAAACGCATAGCGTAAACTTTGTTAGTTCCGTTAAGACCTGCAACTGCAATAACTTTAATTGTAGTACCTGGTAATACGAATTCGCTATCAGCTTTTACATCAATTTGGTAATTGAAAGAACCGCTATTTTTTAGAGCGATAGTGTAAGTTCTGAATAAATCTTGACCGCAGAAAATAGTCATATCTTCAGCAGCTACAACTTGTGCAGGGATTGCTTGGTAAACACCATCAAAGATAGAAATTACGTTAGCAGCAGTAATGCTTGATAAAGGAGCACCACTAATGTAAGTTGAAGCGTTTGCAGCTACAACACCTGAAGCAGCACCGATTAATTTTACAAGACCATCGAAGCGGTTAAGGTTAACATTAACACTTGAAGTGTCGCCAGTCCATAGCGCAGTTTCTAATTGAGCAGCAATAGTTTTAGCTTTCTTTTCAGAATATTCTTGCTCAAAAGGAATAGAGTCATAATAAGAACCAGTAGGTAAAGCCTTCTGAAGATACTTAGCTTCTAAATCTTTAGGGCAAAGAGCTTCGTTAACTTTAATTTTACCTGGAGTTACAGTACGTTGAGTAAAAGTTGTAGAACCAGAAGCGTTAAAACCGCAAGAAGCACCATCTTGGAAGATAGCGTCAGTTTGCATAATGTTGATTTTCTCGCTTGACTTCACGCCAACCATAACGTTTCCTGCGCTCTTAATAAGAGAAGCAGTTTTTGAACCTAATACAGAAGAAGTAACAAGTAATGCTTCGTTTTCTTTTGTATAGTTTGCTAATGCAGATACATCAAATCCCATTTTATTTTATTTTTATTTGTTTAATAAAGCGTTTCTAAATTTCTCAATTCTATCGTACTTCATTGAGTGAGTTGTTACGTTAGAACCAAAGTTTTGTTTTGGTTGCGCAATAGGTTCAGCGTTAGGTGTCTTAGTAAGTGCTTCTATTAATTCAGCTACTTGACTAAAGCCATTCTTAACTTTTGCCTCTAATTGTGCTACTTGTGTTTTAAGACCTTCGTTTTCAGCTACTAAGTTTGCGATTTCGTCAGCCATTTTCTCGTCCATCTTCTTGCCCATTTCAGCAGGTGTTTCGTCAGCTTCTTTAGCTTCTGCTTCTGGAGTTTCAATAGATAAGATTTTAGCGGCTTCGTCTAATACGATTTTAGTTCCGTCTGCTAATTGGTGTTCGCCCATTGGAGCAGGTGTTCCG
>Ga0208230_1000047_pt1 | contig 18198 bp, 14 predicted proteins | sample LakMenEpi01Nov11_FD_150660 | JGI IMG/M metagenome (GOLD analysis project Ga0208230, IMG submission 150660) | Freshwater microbial communities from Lake Mendota, WI - 01NOV2011 deep hole epilimnion (SPAdes) | ecosystem: Environmental > Aquatic > Freshwater > Lentic | place: Lake Mendota, Madison...
CCGCCATATTGTGAACCACCTTCACCGCCCCAGTAGCCGCCACCACCACCGCCGGCACTTGAGACTCCTGCTCCACCGAGACCCAGTGCATTACCTGTTGTTTGAGTGCCTGCGGGACCAAGGGCGTTGCTGCCATGTGCCCCGCCATCAATTGCAGTCAGTCCGCCGCCGCCACCACCACGCGCCCATTGAGTTGCGCCGCCGCCACCGCCAGCAACCAAAATTCTTCGTGACAATCCCAATGCAGGATTGAAGTGCAAGACTGCGCCGTCGACTATTGAAGTAGCAACATTTGCATTCGTTTTTGCATAGCTAAAAGTGTTCGTTGTTACTGCTGTCACCGTGTAACTGCCGTCGTATGTTGTGCCAAGACCCGTAACGACAACAACAATGCCAACAGCGAAACCATGCGCAATAGACGTCGTCAATGTGGCGACATTATTTGTTAAGGCTGCGTTCGTTACCGTTAAGCCACGGCGAATATCGGTTGCACCACCGCCACCACCTTGTGTACCAGTGCCGCCGCCGTTACGTCCACCTACGGTATTTTCTTTGTACGTGAATGGAAAGTGGTTTCCAGCACCTCCACCGACGTAAATAAAGAGTGTTTCGCCTGGCGTTACAGGAACCGAAGCTTGAACTCGCCCGCCGTTGCCGCCTGTGTATGTTGTGACGTTTGCACCTTGGGCACCCTGCGCATCAACTTGTATCTGAGTCACTCCGGCAGGAACTTTGTATGTATGGGTTCCATCATTAAAGGCAAAAGATGTTTGTGCGCCGAATCGCCCCACCACCGTTGAGGTTGTTGAAAAACTAGAGAGACAAAAAGATCCGCATGATTGCGTTGCATCTGTGTACATCGCCGCAATCTTGTAGTAATAGTTTTGCCCAAGAATCAAGTTGTTTGTGCGCTGCACTAGACCAGTAGGAGTCACTGCGGTAGCAGATACCGCTGCACCACTTAATGCATAGGTAAATGTCTTCGTCGTGGGAACTGATGTAACCACGAAGGTTCCATTAAACGTTGAGTCAACCCCGGTAATTGCAACTTCTTGACCGACGGAAAGTCCGTGATCAGTTGACGTAGTCAAAGTAGCAACAGTTGTTGTCTTTGTTTTAGATGAAATCGCAATCGGATTACCCGAATGGGTAAACGAAGTAGTTGCGCCACCGGCAACATCGAACTGGTACACAATGTTTGAAGGGTCTGTACCCCACTTCACGCGATATCCGGTGACATCGTCGACACCAGGCGTGGCCCATGTCAATTCACTTGTTCGCGACCAACCCGTACCCGCAAGTTGCGTTGGTGTTGGCATTGTTACCTCTTGAGGCAACGAAATTTTTAATGATCCATTGCCTGTTGCGAGTGAATATGCCTGCGTGTGCACCTCGCCAAATACACCTGCATCGACGTACGAAGACCCACCACCACCGCCGCCATATGCGGCACCGCCTCGACCACCCCAATAGCCGCCACCGCCACCGCCAGCATTGGTTGTTCCGTTACCACCAACGGCAAGTGCATTGCCGGTTGATTGCGTGCCGCCAACAGCACCCGCAACGCCCCAACCCGTTGCGGTTTCTCCCACCAACTGTCCACCGCTTCCCGCTTTGGCGTGCGAACCCGCACCGCCGCCGCCACCAGCAACAAGTATTCGACGCTCAAGTTGCAACGTCGTTTGAATTACCGCACCCGAAACCGTCGTTTCGCTGGTGGTTACTCCACCAGTCTTTGTATACGTCAGAGTCTTTGTCGTTGGAATTGCAGTAACGGTGTAGGTGCCGTCATAGGTTGCGCCGATACCCGCGACCACAATCGAATTGCCTACAGCAAAGCCGTGAGCATAAGTAGAAGTCAACGTTGCAGTGGTGCCCGTCATGGAAGCTTTCACAACTGGATAACCCCGGCGTATGTCGGTTGCTCCACCGCCGCCCATTCCCGGCGCAGTTCCTGCACCACCACCGTTCCAACCCACCGCGTTCGTACCTGAAGCACCGCCAACGAAAACAAACAACACTTCATCTGGAATTGTGGGAATAGCAGCTTGCACACGACCACCTAAACCACCAGCGATGGTTGCAGTTGAACCACCCGCAGCACCTACTGCATCCAACAACACCGACGTAACACCTGCAGGAACCCTGTACGACTGAACTGCTCCTGTGTATGCGAAATTGGTGCTTGCCAAAAATTTCGTTTGTGCAGAAATCACACTAGAAAATGCGCCCACGCAATAACTGGCGCATGACTGCGCATTGTCTGTGTACTGAAAAGCAATTTGGTAGTAGTACGTCTGCCCAATGGCCAGTGACTGAGATTTCTGAGCAACCCCAGCGTAAAGCAATGTTGTCGCCGCCACATTTGCGGCCACTCGGTCATAAGTGAACGTGGTCAATGTTCTACTTTTCACAACATAGGTTCCGTCAAATACGGCATTAATTCCGCTTACAAAAACAGAGTCGCCAACTGCCAAACCGTGAGCAACTTCAGTCGTGAGAGTGGCAACATTAGAGGTCAGTACCGTATTGGTTACTCGCACAGGGTTCCCTGAATGAACGAAGCTCCGCCCAGTTGGCCCTGGCACAATGAATTCATTTGTCAATGCAGTTGCTGAAGTTCCCCATCTCACAACAGCCCGCAAAACCGCAGGGTTTGTTGAAGGCGTCCACTTCATTGATACTGAACGCACACCGGCGTTTAGTACGAAGTTTGTTGGGGCAACAGGGGCCGAGGCAATGACGAGATCTACATCAAGGCACACTCTGGAGAAAGTCAGCGAACAATTTTCGTCGGACAAAGTTCGTGTTGGCGATTTGATACCTAATTTGTTACGGATATCAACAATTGACATTGTCGGATTAGACGAGATGATTCGAGCAACGAGACCCGACACATGTGCCGCCGCCATTGAAGTTCCCTGTTGATACGCATACGACTCGCTAACTGGTTCACGAACACCTGCGTTAGACAACGAATAGATACCGCGGTCATTACTGGCATTGAGAGCACCACCAGGAGCGTAGATATCTACACCATCACCAAAGTTTGAATAGCTTGCTCGCTGGCCCTTTGCATCATTCGCGCCAACAGAAATGACATTGTTGCAATTGGCGGGTGAAAAGTTACGAACATCACTAGTGCCGTTGCCCGCAGCGACAACAACAACGCTTCCGTTAGCAGTTGCAATGTCAATTGCCGATTGAAGGGTGGCACTGCATTGACCACGTGAAGAAACAGACAGGTTGATGACCTGCGCAATGTTCTTGTTGTCAGTCACACCTGGAACGCGCCCCCCTGATGCCCAGATAATGCCAGCAGCAACGTCTGATGTGAGACCGCCATTCCAGCTCAAAGCCCTAATCGGCAAAATTCGTGCGGCGGGTGCGATTCCAGAGAAGCCAACCCCGTCATTCGGCTGGGCAGCAATGATTCCTGCGACATGGGTTCCGTGCCAACTGCTCGAGCGCATGGGCGCCTGGCCTCGCCAGTCCCCTGGATCTGTGGGGTTTTTATCCCACCCTGTCCGGCCATATTTTGTCGTGTCGACGTAATCGCCGTCGAAATTAACCGAGTCCCCATTTACTTCACGTGGGGCCACTAACGCAGGGCGATCGCTTACAAAGTCAAAACCCTTCAGTACGGGTCGATACATGTTTGAGTGCGGGGTGATCCCCGTATCAATAACTGCAACAATCGTCCCCTTGCCGTCGCCACCAGGCAGCACAGTTGATGCAGGGTTCTCGCCGAATCCAGATCGCTCGCTGGCCTGCGACGCAGTGGACAGAATTTGGTCCACTTCGGCCCACTCCACTCGAGGATCAGCCTCCAGAGTCTCGACCATTTCTGTGGCCAACTGATGGGAGACAGAGTCGCTCAGTTTCACCGTCTGCAAGCCATTGCCAAGGTCTTTCACTGGTGTTAATTCGACACCTGTGATTGCATCTGAACCAGTTGCAGTCCCTTCAGATTGAGTTGTGTCTACTCCGTCTTTGTACTTCACGATGAGCTGAACCACGCCCCCATCAACACCGCTCGTAGGGGAAACTGCAAATGGCCCAACAACAGTGCTTGCACCAAGGTCGTTGCGCGCAAGCACGCTCACTTCATATTCTTTTCCGTTGGTTAATCCTCTGACTGAGGCAGTGCGTGTGGGTGCGCTCACCTTCACCACAACATCGCCAGGCGTCACGCGCACTTCAAATGATGTCGGAGCGTTGTTTGATGTGGCCTGTAGAGAACGTTGCGGTCCGGAAACAATTACTGCATCCCATGTAACTTCAATGCTTTGATCAGCAGGTTGCACAATCACATTCGTTGGCGCACTCGGACACGAGAATGGGGCAACAGTTGCAAACGTTGCATCTACTTCCGAACAGCCAGCGACAGACGCATTTGCTGGATTCATCGTGATGGGGAAAACCGAAAAAAGAGCGGCAAGCAGCGCAACGCCACTCATACGGATGTGAGCTCGCCTTCGGCGGCCTCCACCAATAGTTGCCCTCGAAAATGTCACCTAATAATTATAAAGGCGCGTTACAAATCCTCGAAAAAGGATAGCAGACTAAGTCTCTACTAGACCTTTAGTCTTTGTTCGCTGAAGTGACTAAATGCGTTGCAGCACAGTGATTCTTCCTTCAGTAGTTACCCTCAAGACATGTCTGCTCTACAGCGATACGTTCGTCCACTACTGATAATCCACCTCGCTTCATCACTCTTTATGGTCGGACTTATTTGGACCATTCATACTGTTCACTACCCATTGTTTGCACATGTCGGCGAGTCAACGTACGTTGCGTTTCAATCGGAACATGTCAATCGAATCGGAAAACTTCTTCTGTTGCCTTGGCTTACCGAAGGTCTCACATTGGTGGGAATTTTGTTGCTTGCTTTTTTTGGTCAGCAACGCACTCTTCGAGTGCCTGCATTCCTCAATGGAGTAGGCATGGCAATCGCACTTGTCATTAGTGGCTTCTGGTCAGCACCGGCTCACGGAAAACTTGCAGACGGCTTCGACAAAGACCTGCATGATCGGCTGATGACTGCAAACCTTGTACGCACCCTCGCTTGGACATTGTGCGGAATTTGTGCTGTCTGGCTTGTCGCACGCGCATGGCCATCTGATACTCGCAACGAAAAACCACCCACAACAACATCATGATGTTTCAGTTTTGGGGCGCAACAACAGACGAGATCAACAGTGTTGTTGTAGGAGATGACTTGTGCAGTAACGCAACATTGATTGCAACACGGTCAATCACTATCAGCGCTCCCCCACAGGATGTGTTTCCTTGGATTCGTCAAATGGGCTTCGGGCGAGCTGGCTGGTACAGCTACGACTGGCTCGACAACCTCGGGCGAAAGAGCGCGACCTCAATAATCGATAAGTGGCAATCAGTTGTTGCTGGAGACAAGATCCCTTCGGGCCCGATTTCCTTCACTGCGGCAATTGTTGACGCGCCCCGTCATTTTGTGCTCGAAATTCAATCAATTGGCAAGAAGTCTCCGCGCTTGCATTTCACTCTTGCCTATGAGTTACGCGACGATCCACAGGGCACCCGTTTGGTGACTCGCATGCGCTCCCGCATACGGCTTCCTTTGGGTTCGTTGATTGAAAAACTCATCCTTGGGCCAGGTGATGGAATCATGTTGCGCCGCCAACTACTCACCATAGAAAAGAACGCCACTAGGACACCCTCAGAACAACACTGACATTGACTCTGTTTGACACTAGGGACATGGTTCGAGTTTCTGCACCACTCGGGGCAGCCGATAAAGTCTGAAGCAATGAAAAAAGGCACTATCCGCGTCGGACTCCTTGCGTATGGTGCAATCGGACATGAGCACAACCTCGCAGTTCAAAACACTAACGGTCTCGAATTGTCGGCCGTTTGCGATACGAATCCAGCCCGTGTCACAGCAGCCCTAGAGCTTGCACCGCAGGCAACAACATTTAGCGATGCAACAGAGATGCTTGATTCAGGCCTCCTTGACCTCGTTGTTATCTCAACACCACCAAATAGTCATTATCAGTGGGCTCGCGAATCGCTGTCACGTGGCATTCATGTTGTGCTGGAAAAACCAATGGCCCTTACTGCCGACCAATGCGACGAACTGATCGCTCTCGCTTCAAGCAAAGACCTCATGCTTGTGGTGTATCAGAACCGCAGATTTGACGATGACTTTGTCACCATGCGAGAGATTATTCGTTCCGGTGAAATTGGCGATGTGTACCACTACGACAGTTTTGTGGGTGGGTATTCACGCCCGTGCGATTATTGGCACTCAAACGCCGAAGTTTCTGGTGGAGCAATTTTTGACTGGGGAAGCCATTTCCTCGATCAGATTCTGAACATCATTCCTGATGATGTTGCACACGTGAGTGGACAAAACCACAAGCGCGTGTGGACACACGCAACGAATGCCGACCATGCGCATGTCACTGTCACATTCACCTCAGGCAAACAAGCAACATTCGTTCATTCCGATCTTGCGGCCGCACGTAAGCCGAAGTTTTATGTCCTGGGAACTCAGGGAGCAATCATCGGCGACTGGGATCCTGCTGGCGAACCTGCCGTTGCCGACTTACCCGCAATCCTCACTGTTCATCACATTGATGGTTCTTCGCGCATCGCCCCATTACAGCCCCTCGAGCCACATGCTTTCCATCGTTCCATCGTCGAGTTCATCAACAACGGAACACCGATGGAAGTCAATGCACTGCAATCCCGCAATGTTGTAGCCATCATGCAGGCTGCTGAACAATCTGCAGTCCAAAATGCGCTGCCCATTTCCCCTTCGCTTCGTCGGTCGTAATACGTGTCGGTGAACTGGGGTTTCCTTGGTGCTGGTTTTGTTGCCAGTCGAGGTCTCGCTCCCGCTGTCCATTCGTCGCGCGGAGCACATTTGCATGCAGTTGCTAGTCGCGATGAAGCACGCTCCGCAACTCTTGAACCAGAACGAGTTCATGCAACCTATGACGCGCTCTTGGCAGACGAACACGTGGACGCTGTGTACATCAGCTTGTCGAACAGCCAGCATATTGAGTGGGTAACAAAGTCGCTAGAGGCCGGCAAGCATGTTCTGTGCGAGAAGCCACTTGGGTTAGATGCTGCAGAAACAGAAGCGATGTTCGATTGCGCGGCCCGCAACGGTCGCCTTCTCACTGAAGCAGTCTGGGGCAGATGGCATCCACGTTTTGCACGCATGGCTCAGCTTGTTTCCAGCGGAGCAATTGGGGACATCGAACACATCGAAACTGCATTTACGTTCACGTCTGAGATGACAGACAACTATCGCTTGAATCCATCAATGGGTGGTGGCGCATTGCTTGATGTGGGTTGTTATCAAGCCCATGCATGGGTCGCGCTTACTCAGGGTGCTACTGACCTAACTATTACCGATCTTGCGCGAACACTCGGGCCAACAGGTATCGATGTAACAACTGATGTAACAGTTCGCATCAACAATGAACTCACAGCACATGCAGTGAGTTCTTTTGCATTACCAAGTAATCAACAGTTCCTTGTTCGGGGCAACCTCGGACAGATCAGCACCGATGCCGGTGAGTCTTTTACAACATGGAATGAAGCCAGTTCTTTGCTAGTTAACGATGTGCGTGAAGAGTTCCCTATCACGAATGCTTTTGTTGAGATGGTAGAGAACGTCAGCCAAGTGGTGAGCGGCGGTGAAGGCTGGATTGTGCCAACCGCAGATTCCATCCGTGTCGCTCAGATTCTTGATGCCATCTCAGAACACCCGTAAAGCCGCCCCGGCGACCCAAAAGAACAGCATCTGACTTGCTAGTTTCTTCACATGGAATGGATATCTGACCCCGCCGCTTGGAGTGCCCTCGCAGCACTTCTCACACTTGAAATTGTTCTCGGAGTCGACAACGTCGTGTTCATTTCAATTCTTGCTTCCAAGCTTCCCGCAGAAGATCAAGACAAGGCCCGCAAGATTGGTTTACTTGCCGCGGGCGGAATGCGAGTAGTACTTCTTCTTGCAGTTGGCTGGATCATCACACTGAAAAAAGAGTTGTTCTCGATTGGCTCTATTGGCTTCAGCGGAAAGGAACTCATCCTCCTTGCCGGTGGACTATTCCTCATTTATAAGGCCACAAAAGAAATCCACCACAAACTCGAAGGCGAAGAAGGTGCAACGTCTGCAAAGACTGCACCCACAATTGCTGCAGTCATTGGACAAGTGCTCGTGCTCGACTTGGTGTTCTCTATTGACTCAGTCATCACAGCGGTAGGAATGACCACCTATGTTCCCGTCATGGTGATCGCGATTCTCACTGCAGTTGGCATCATGCTTATTGCGTCTAAGGCCATCTACACATTCGTGAATGCGCATCCGTCCGTGAAGATTCTGGCGCTTGCATTTTTGCTTCTTATTGGCGTCACACTTCTTGCCGAGGGATTCGGTGAGAAAATTCCGAAGGGTTACATCTACGCATCAATGACCTTCTCTGTGTTCGTTGAAGTACTGAACCTTCGCGTGCGCAGCAAGAAGAAGCCAGTTGAGGCAGTCCATCTTCGCGAGCCCATCGTCTAGGGCACAGAATTACTTAGAGTCGCGCCACATTGTCCAAAGAGTTGGACATCCATCATCAGAGATTTCATCACGAACCTTAAATCCAAACCGTTCATAGAACGGAAGGTTTTCAGGTTTCTGAGTTTCTAGATACGCAGGCATGTGCGACGCATCACACTCTTCAAGGCGGTGTGTGAGCAATGTGCCGCCTAAGCCCTTGCCTTGAAATGCAGGGTCGACACCCAAGAGGCCCAAATACCAATGCGGATCTTCGGGATGTTTCTTTGCCATGGCATCCAGAAGTTTGATTCCCTTTATTCGATTGCGCCCTTTAATCAGTCCCCGCGCAGAACCGATTGATACGCGAAGTTCTTGTTGCCAAGGACGCGGTGCATTCCCCGGTGCAAGCCACGATGCTGTCGCAACAACTCGACGATTACGAACAATCGCATCGACATGTCCGTGACGCAATGCGTCTCCCATTACTGCTGTTACAAAGTTGGGAAGCATGTGATGCTCGTGCAAACTGTTTCGTGCAAAAAATCCGAACATTGGGTCTGGCCAGAATGCTCTACTAGTAGCTGCAATGGCTGTGTGAAAATCCTTGGGATCCAAGGAGATGATGTCGTTGTTCGTCAAAATAAGTACCTGTTACCACCGTACGACTATCCATGCCAATAGTCCAGCCTTATTGAGACTTAGTTACCAAACAACAGGAGTTGTAGCAGCAGTAGCCCTACCTTCGGCTCGAACACCTTTTGCCACCATGTCTTGCGCAACGTCATTCCACAGTGCACGTAAACGGTAATGAGGTACGCGCGGAAACATGTGGTGCATTGCATGATGATCATGACCACGAATGATGAGCCCTGAACCGCGAAACACAGCTATTCGCGTATGGCGGTAACGGGTTGTCTCGCCTGCTGGATGATGTGGATACCACGCAAAAATGAAGATGAGATAGACGAACTGCAACCTTGCGGGCACGTACCACAGAGCAAGTGCTTGCCAACCGAAACCTAGAAAGAATGACCCGACCAGTACAACGTGAGTGATGAGCCAGAATCTCACCTGGGTTAGGCCTTCTTTTTTGCTTCCACCAGCAATATCAAAGATTCCGAGCATTGATTTTGGCAACACGACACGCGTCTTCGGCGCAAGGGCAAAGAATGGGAGGAACATATTCACCATCGTGATTCCCGCCATTTTTATTAGGAGTTCACGTTTTGTTCCATCAGAGAAATGATCCGGGTCCCGCTTTGGATCGTTCGTATAGGCATGATGTCGCATGTGTCCACCACGATGAGACGCAAATGGGATAAGCAACGGAATGGAGCAGAGACTGCCTATGAAGTCTTCACCCCAACGAGCACGGGTTGCTTTACCCCAAATGTTTTTATGCACGGCTTCATGCATTGGCATATAGAAGGTCGCAGCAAAAAATGTGTTCAGAACAAGGCCGACCCAGAGTGAAACTGCTCCAGTAAGTCCAAGGTACAACACCACACTCCAGCCAATAGCAAAAGCTAAAAATGTCAGAACAATGCGCGGCTGAAAACTTCCCCAGTATTTCTTGGCAATCTCATTCTCTGCTTGCAAAATGGCGCGCCGATCTGCACTGGCACTCGCAGCTGCATCAGCTGTTGCGTTGTCAAAGATGTTTTCAAGTGCATCTGGGTCTGGCGTATTTGTCTCAATCATGAAAAATTCCTTAGTCGGGTGTGGTGTAGGTGTTTTCAAATTCGTCTTGCAAAACGGTTGCAATATGGTCAGTGGTATCCACCACTAATTCTTCATCAAGGATTCGAGAACGATAGGTCCAGCCATCGGGCAGAGAAAGCCGATCGCCCAAAGTTGCCAAGTTGCCCTGATTGATTGTTGGATCCACACCAATGCAATACGCCTGCATCACATACGCCTTGCCTTCTGGATTCACTAATTCGTATATAACCGAACCGGCGTCCCAGAAGAACACAGCACCACGGTTTACATGGCGTTCCATGTATGGCACAGTTGCTGGTGATTCGCCTTTACCAAATTCAATAAGGGCAATCCGGCGCATAGTCAGACCATTGAAGTCCTTGAGAATTGGTTCAACAGGTGCAACTTTCGAACCAAGTCCGTCCAGCATCCAATGCCGTGGACCGTTCAACTTCACAGCGAATGCACCCATCTCCTCTTTGATTGCGCTGGCATCCAACGTGTCCCATAGTTCTGCTGGACAATCGTTCAGCATCTGTGTGCCATAAACCTCAGCTTGAATCTCGTCGCCCTTAATGAATACAGCGAGAACTTCGCCGTAACGCACCCCGCGCATGTCAGATATCAACCGTTGTTGTGTCGCAGCCACCCTGGCAATTCCCTTCATTAGAACTTCCCTAAAACTATTCCAACCCCACGCCACGGTCTAGATATGTGCGAGTACTTTCTATTCTCTTCCATCTGCCTAGCCGTACCCATGCCTATTATCCTGAGGGAACGACCAACAAGGGGTACACCATGTCTGAGACACCACGCATTAAGCACAACTACGGCAAAATCAACAAGGAATACGGAATGTTCCTTGCTACTCGCCCACCTGAGGAAGACGGCCCTATCTACATGGTGAACCTCATGAAGTACCACGAGGTTGCGCAGTACCTAGATGATGCTGGCGTGGACAAGGCAATCAGTGGACGCGAAGCAGACGACCGCTACAACCCAGCAAAAGTTTTGAACAAGATTGGTGCAGACATTGTGTTTGCCGGTGACGTTCTAAAGAATCACGTCGGTACCGAAGACTGGGATCGTATTGCAGTTGTTCGTTACGCAACGCGAAAGTCTTTCATCGACATGCAATCGCGCCCAGACTTCGGCGAGAAGCACGTACACAAAGCTGCGGGTATGCAGCGAACAATTATTGTTTGTTGTCGCCCAGAGAATGAAGCGATTGACAACAATGGTCGCCCCGATGGCGCACTTTCAAAAATTGTTGTCATGGTTGTGCGCCAAACCCCAGACCGCACAGCAGCATTTGCTGCAATTCCTGGTGCGGCAAACTACACAGCAGAAGGCACCATCATTGGCGATGAACGCCAATGGGACACAGTGCAGTTCTTGGTGGTTGACTCAGAAGAAGCGGCTACCGCTGCAGTATCACAACTGAAAGGTTGCGAGGCTGGCTCTAGCTTCGTCATGACATTGCGCGTTTCTCTCGACGCAATGACTTCAGTAATGCAATAACGCGTTATCCGCGTCCAGCCATTCCTGCACCCACAGTAATTGTGGCGGTGTCGCGAACAATGCGACCCATGAGGTGACCACGAATAACTTGTAACGCTGCGTCTGCTTCAGAGTGTCCTGCACGTTGCAGTACGTCTAGGTCTGTAATGCAATCTTGCAGGGCATACCCAAGTTCGCGATGTGCGGCACGAATTGGTTCTTGGTCAGGCGGCATTGGCACATCAACTTTGGAGCCCAATGTGGCTGCACGTTCCCGAATGCGATCTGCTTCTGGGCCATTGACACTTCCCAACACTGCCGCTGTCTCGCGCAACACTCTGGTCATTCCGTTGTGTTCCTCGGCAACATACGTGTCATATACCGGCATAACTTGACGCACCTCTTGAATGAGTGACTGCAACATTTGGCACATTGTGTAGGCCTTTGGGCTACCCACATGCGGCATGATTTCATTTTGTAGTGCGACGATAAAACCTTCCAGAAGGTCATCGACTGTTGGACTGGTCATCATGCCGGTACCCCCTCGTATCCCATGAGTTTCGACATTAGAGGAAACGCGGGAATGCTTGATTGTGCTACGTAATACGGGAGGAGCAACATGTACTCCTTGTTCACGCGGCGCGAAACGAATTGCTGAACTGGCACTGCAATTTGCATAGTGCCAAAGAGAGTGAAATATCCAAGTTCTTCGGGTGTGATGTCATTGCCCGTGAGTTTGTTGTAATACGCAAGGAAGCCCCCCTCTTTCTTGGGGTAGTCCATCACATGCGCGTCACTCACAACATCCATAAGGACCATCCATCCAAGATCTTCACGTGGGTCACCAACCCGGCTTGCTTCCCAGTCGATGAGCGCAGACACTTGGCCGTTCTCATATAAGAAGTTTGCTGGGTTGAAGTCGCCGTGAACAATAGCCAGCGGCATTGGCCGAGGCTTGTTGCGACGCAATGTGTACACGGCATCGAGAGCAATCATGAGCATCGGGTCGTAATTCAACGATGTATACGACGATTCGAAAAACTCAATAGTTGAATCCATGAATGCATCCCATGACTTGATATCTATGCCTCGGTGAAACGGATCAGTCAGTGCGCCATCGGGATCAATCTTCTCGATTGAGCAACTATGCAGTTCAACAAGGACCTCACATAGATGTTTAATGACCGATTCAGCCTGGTCTTCATCTGCGCCGCCATTGAAAAGTGCGGAAGTTTGGCCACTGCCAGTTGCTCGCTCAAGAAGCATCGCCGGATGTCCGAACGGAGCTGGATCCATTTCGTATCCGTAACTACGACTAACAGGAATGGTGGTGCGTAGACGCAAAGACTCAATGAGGTTGTGCTCGACCGAACGATCGGTGTGCAAAATTGCTTCTACGTCTGGCGGGTCTTTTCGCAAGATAAGCGGAAGCACCTCCTCACTGCCGTTGCGCGTCACTCGTGCATCGCATTTGAATGTTTCTCGCGAGAATCCGCCGGCGATTTGCTCAAAGCCTTCAATTGACACATTTGATATCTCTGGCAAAACCTGCTGCATTAATGCCGCGACTGATTGCTCCATGAATTCCCCCGAACACTTGGTGTAGAACGAATCTATGACCAAGGTCACACCTATGTCAACCTGGCGTTCACCTTGGCTTTACCTGTGTCGCCCTATGGAAAACGGTTTGGAGACACCCGATCAGTGTCCACTTGGGATGCTCCATGTTCGTTTGGCACTTGCCCTCGCGCTAAAAATGCGCCGTATTCTGCGAGCCCCGGTCCCATCTGTATGCCGTACCCACCTTGGCCACAGAACCAAAAGAAATTCGGCTCATCTACTCGCGACCCAACAACAGGTGACCGGTCGGGCGCAAACGTTCGTAAGCCAGCCCATGCCGTATCTATCGAACGGATATTGAAAGTAGTTACTTCATTCACTGACTCAATGGCCTGCGCCACATCAATCTCTTCTGGGCGCGCATCACATGGCTCGGACAATGTTTCATCTGCAGGTGACCCAAGAAGAACGCCGTGGTCGAGACCGAAGTAATACGCCTCGGGTGTTCCAAATACCATTGGCCCACGACCAAGAGCTGGGTCAACCTTGGCAGTGAAAATAGTGCGGCGCAATGGCATGAGACCTACTGGCTTGCAATGAGCCATCGCAGCGACCACATCTCCCCATGCGCCCGCAGCATTCACTACAAGATCACATTCCCATGATTCTTCTCCTGAAGACACCACACAAGTATTTCCAAGTGCAATCGCATTAACGCGTTTGTTTTTCACTATCACTCCACCATTGGCCGCAATCTCACGCACATACGTTTGGTGCAACGATGCAACATCAATAGCAGAACCTGTTTCATCAATCGCAGCAGCGGCAACTGCATCACGCTGCAAATACGGACACATTGCGAAAGCATCTTCAATGTCAATCATGTGCATCGTCGGGGTCTTTTCAACAATCTCGCGCAACATGTCTGCGCGGTCTGCGCCAGCAATCTGTAGAAACGCTCGAGGCTCAAGTAATCCGACTTCATACTTTTTCGAACGTTCTGCGTATAGGGCAATACTTCGTTGCGTTAGTTCTCGTACAACCTTGTTGCCGTACCCAGGGAGCAACACTGCTGCCGATCGGCCAGTGGTGTGATGAGCAAGAGTTTCTTCGGCTTCGAGCAGAACAACGTCGTGATCGTGGCTGAGTTCACCAGCAATAGATACACCAGCGATTCCCCCGCCGATTACTACTACTCGTCTTTTCCCAGACACCACAAGACCTCCAACCTCAACGGTAGTCCTACAAATGACGAAGCGTTACGCAGATAGCGAAACGTTGACTATTGGCGGTTCATCTCCGCTTTTGCCTCTGCCGAAGCCACATCGGGCTTAGCCCGGCTTGACTCGAGAACCACCTCATGCAGGTCACCTGTGTACTCGTATGGCGCTGCATACCGAGTAGATACTGCAGAACCGTGGTCGTAACCCACACTTGGTCCGAGTGAAGAAATCATTCGCATATAAAGAGGTACCTGAACGGAACCTGCAGATACGCCATCAATCTCAATCTCCAAGTTTCCGGCCATGCCGTCACCTCTGCGCAACTTCACGCGAAATTCGTGATCTCCATCTGGGATTACAGAAGATGACTCAATAATGGCGTGATCACCAAATGCGTTGTAGTCAAGAACGAGACGATCATTTTGAACAAAGAAAGACACGCCTGAGTTCTGAGAACCAGTTGCGTACAACACTCCCTCGTCACCCTTCTTGTAAGTGACAGTGGCGATGAGGTCGACATTGCGTCCACCTAAACCACCACTTGCCTGACTAGGCATTGGCGACATAGGTGGTCGATATACGTACCGACGATCTTCTGGGTGTGGTGAATTCTTCCGATAGCGCGCACCAAAGAGTTCAACACCGCGATCATCAAGTGGCAATACACCATGTATCTCGGCTTGTTCCCACCAATGCGCAACCATCTCATCAAGTTTTGCTGGATCCTTTTCGGCAAGGTCATTCGTTTCCGAGCGATCTTTTGCAATGTGGTACAGCTCCCACTTTTCATTTGCATACGGCTGACCCGATGTGTGTTTGAGAACTGCTTTCCACTCTCCAGCAACAATGGCCAAACTTCCGCCGTTCTCAAAATACTGAATGGTGTTTGTTGCCGGCGCAGAAGCATCATTCAAGAAAGACTTGAATGAGTGCCCAGTGACTGGCATTTGTTCAAGTCCCCTGCGAACCGTGGGTGGCGTCACACCCAAGATGTCATACACAGTCGGAACAATGTCTGCAACAAACACGAACTGATCACGCTTTGTTCCGCGTTGTTCTTTCGCGATTCCATTTGGCCAATGCATAACCATTGGTACGTGTACACCGCCTTCATGCGTATTCTGCTTGTACCAGCGGTACGGAGTATTGCCCACTTGTGCCCAGCCCCACGGATAGTTGGTATGGCTGTTTGGGCCACCAATTGTGTCAATGTTCGCAATCGCTTGATCTGGCGTTTCGAAAATGCCATTGAAGAATTTCATCTCGTGCATAACACCAAATGGGCCACCCTCTTGAGACGCGCCATTGTCTGCATGCACAACCAAAATGGTGTTATCCAATTGACCCAATTTGCGAAGACCTTCAACGAGTCGACCAATCTGATCGTCCGTGTGATCCAAGAATGCAGCAAAAGCTTCTTGCAAACGTGCGGCTAGTCGGCGTTCGTTTTCAGACAGTTCATTCCACGGCTGAACGCCAGGGTTGCGTGGTGAAAGTTCAGTATCTGGAGGAATAACACCAGTAGCAATTTGTTTCTTGAACCAACGCTCGCGAACCACGTCCCAGCCTTCGTCAAATTTCCCGCGATACTTCTCCATGTATGCAGCAGGCGCTTGGTGAGGAGCATGTGTTGCACCAAATGGCATGTACCCAAAGAATGGTCGGTCGGGCCGCACACCCTTAAAGTCAGCAATGATTTTCAAAGCTTGGTCAACCAAGTCTTCCGACAAGTGGTAGCCGTCTTCTGGACCTGCAGGTGGATCAATCGGGTGATTGTCTGCAACGAGTTCTGGATAGAACTGATCAGTTTCGCCATCGAGGAATCCGTAGAAACGATTGAAACCACGAGCGAGTGGCCACTGATCAAATGGGCCCGCTGCCGAGCACTGTTCCATTGGGGCCAAGTGCCATTTACCGCAGACGAATGTTCCATAACCGGCATCACCTAAAACTTCAGCGATTGTTGCTGCATGATTTGAAATATGACCGAGTTGGTTTGGAAAACCAGTGATGAAGTTCGACACCGTGCGCATACCAACGGCATGGTTGGCGCGACCGCTAAGAAGTGCGGCACGAGTAGGCGAGCACAATGGTGTTACGTGAAAGTTAGTGAACTGCAATCCGTTGGCAGCTAGTGCGTCAATATTCGGAGTGTCAATATCTGACCCGAAGCAACCCATCTGAGCAAACCCCGTGTCATCGAGCAAAACAAAGATGACGTTTGGTGCATCATCGCCCGGGTGAGCCGGCGTGGAGAACCACGGCTCAGAATCCTTTACATAGCGACCAATCTTGCCTTCGAAGCCATACTTGTTAGTCATAAATCCCCCTTGATGGAACAGCACTATCTTTCCCTATTTTTAGGGGAATGGACATACTCCCCCGAGAATAGATGATGTTCCGAACGGACTACCCCAGGACCCCTGGGGAGTCCTAAGTTCTATATCAAAGGGGAAGCCATGCATTTTGAGATTGACCGCACCAACATTACGAAGCATCGTTTTGTAGAAACATCCGTACCTTCACTACAGGATGGTGAAGTTGCCATGGCATTGCAGGAGTTTGCACTCACTTCCAACAATGTGAGTTACGCACTCAGCGGCGACTTTCTTGACTACTGGGGATTCTTCCCCACCGAAGATGGTTGGGGTCGACTGCCAGTAATGGGATTCGGTGTCGTCACTGCATCTGCAAACGCAGACATTGCCGTGGGTACCCGCTACTTCGGTTTCTATCCTGCTGCTGATCACCATGTTGTTCTGGCTTCTGCGACAAGTGGTGGTTTTATTGATGTAGGCGCACATCGTGAAAAACACGCCATGGCATATCGCACGTTTGATCGAGCAGCAGACAATGCAGAGCCAGGCGATCATGCGTATCTGTTACTACGTGGTCTCTTTATGACTTCATATCTTGCAGAAGATTTCCTGTTCGACAATGGAATGTTTGGCGCAGGACAAATCGTTGTCAGCAGTGCATCTAGCAAAACAGCCATTGCATTGGCACACAGCATTCGTGCGCGTGGCAATACGCACTGCATTGGGCTCACCTCAAACGGAAATGTTGACTTTGTCAATGCCGTGAACTTGTACGACGAAGTTGCAACGTACGACAACATTTCCTCTTTGGCCGATTGGGCGCCCACCGTATACGTCGACATGGCCGGCAATATCTCCGTGACAGCGCAAGTGCATGAGCATTTCGGAGATGCGCTGAAGTACTCATGTGCGATTGGCGCAACACACTGGGATCAAGGTGGATCAAAAACTAACGTTCCAGGCGTTGCCCCGCAGTTTTTCTTTGCACCATCTCAAATTGCTAAGCGCGGAAAAGAATGGGGCCGCGAAGTTCTCAATGATCGCCTTGATACCGCACTGCAGACTTTCATCACAGATTCTCGTCGTTGGATGAAAGTCGAAGAATCTCGCGGTTCTGAGGCTTTAACCAATGTCTACAACCAACTGGTCTCTGGCTCCATCAAGCCCGAAGCCGGGCACATCATTTCTCTCTAAACAACTACCGAAGGAATACACAATGTCTCAGCACAAACCCGGATACGGAAAAGTCAATAAGGAATATGGCATGCGCATGTTCACCACCAAGCCAGAAGATGATGGCCCAGTGTGGATGGTGAACTTCATGAAATACAAGGAAGAAGCAACGTATTCAGATGGT
>Ga0208230_1000056_pt1 | contig 17011 bp, 15 predicted proteins | sample LakMenEpi01Nov11_FD_150660 | JGI IMG/M metagenome (GOLD analysis project Ga0208230, IMG submission 150660) | Freshwater microbial communities from Lake Mendota, WI - 01NOV2011 deep hole epilimnion (SPAdes) | ecosystem: Environmental > Aquatic > Freshwater > Lentic | place: Lake Mendota, Madison...
CCGCAGCTCCACCAGCCACTTCTTCAGTAGAGATTCCACGCGATGTAACAACAGGAGCACCGTGCGCCATGGCTTCAATCACTGGCAACCCGTACCCCTCGAAAATGGAGGGGAATGCAAACACTGTGCAGGCTTCATAAATGGCAGGCAAATTATGTGCAGGAACAAAACCAAGGAATCGCACTTCATGATTCAGCACTGGCGCTTCTTCACCCCACCCTTCCATTCCTGCAATCAAAAGTGGAGGCGCATCTCGCATAGATGAAACAGCCTGTATCAATCGGCTCAAATTCTTTCGCGGCTCCAACGTGCCCACAAAGAGAATAAACTTCTCTGGCAATTCATAGGTTGCCTGCACTCTCCGGCGATCCACATCTGTCACTTCATGCGTAGTAACCCCGAGTGGCACATGGCGAAGTCGTTCTTCATCAAAACCTGCTGCGCGACAATCATGCATTGTTGCTTCCGACGAACACAACACCATCGCCGCGTCGTCTAACAACATCTTCAAACTGCGACGAAACACTTTGTTGCCGCGTTTTGTAAAAAACTCTGGGTGATGCAAAAACGCAAGATCATGCACCGTGACAACAAGTGGTTTACGAGTAGCTGGCGGGATGATGGAAGTTCCGTGCACAAGGTCGATGTTGTCGACAACAGATTCCACAAGCGGCCATCGAAAGCGTGTCCATGTCTCGTATAACCATGGCGACCCCAATGGAAGTGTGGTCACGGGTACTGGAGGCGTGAACCCTGCCGTTGGCCCATGGCGATGTCGGCCCGCGACCCCAATCAGTTCTATTTCAGGGGTCTCCATCAGGTGGCGAGCCACCTCGATAGCCGAAATTCCGGTGCCGCCTGGGACTCGCTGCCAGCACTGTTCGAGGGTGTAGGCGATACGCACCCCTTCATTCTGTCCGTTCCCGTCCTACGATGGCATCTATGTCGGAATTTTGGTCGGGTCGCAGCGTCGTCGTCACAGGTGGTAACGGTTTCCTCGGACGGGTCGTGGTGCGGGTATTGACCGAAAAAGGGGCTTCAGTGGTCGCCCCCACCCATGACGAGTATGACCTCACGGTTCCAGGGCGAGCAGACACCATGTTGAAGGCCTTCGCCCCCACCCACGTAATCCACCTCGCAGCTCGAGTCGGCGGTATTGGATACAACCAGGTTGCTCCAGCCCCGCTGTATCTCGACAACCTCATGATGGGAACTCACATCATCGAAGCCACCCGCGCCGCAGGAACTGAGAAAACTGTTTTACTCGGCACTGTGTGTTCGTATCCAAAATTCACACCAGTGCCATTCAAAGAAGAATCCTTGTGGGACGGTTACCCCGAAGAAACAAATGCACCATACGGAATTGCCAAAAAAGCGCACCTCGTGCACGCACAAGTGAACCACGCTCAATACGGCCAACAGTTTGCATATCTCATTCCTACAAACCTGTACGGCCCTGGCGACAAATTTCATCCCTCCGTCTCTCACGTCATTCCAGCGCTCATCAAAAAATGTGTCGAAGCAAAAGAAAATGGTGACCCGTTTATTGATGTATGGGGAACAGGGTCTGCAAGTCGCGAATATCTATACGTTGAAGATGCAGCTGCTGCCATCGTGCGAGCAGCTGAATCACACAACGGAACAGAACCAATCAACCTTGGATCAGATCGAGAAATCACAATTCGTGAAACCGCTGAAACGATTGCGCGCGTTACTGGTTACACAGGCGAGTTGAAGTGGGACTCCACAAAACCCGATGGTCAACCACGTCGCCGCATTGATGCACATCGCGCAGAAGAACTGCTTGGCTGGAAGGCCACGATGGAATTCTCAGAAGGCCTTGCGCGCACTGTGCAGTGGTACTTAGAAAATCGCGAGCAAGCCGAAGCTGCACCTCGATAAGACTCGCCAGATGTCGCTTCCCCCACCCATCCTCGAATATTGCACACGACATCCACAGATTGTCACTGGTCGTCATTGCACTCGATGTGATCGACCTGCATGCAACGACTGCCTCACCCTGGCAGACGTTGGTTCACACTGCACAGAATGCGTGCGGCGTGCGCGTCCGGCAACGAGCGAACGAATTCGCTTTTGGAATGCAGCACAACCTGTTCTTGTCACTCGACTAATCATCGCTGTCAACGTCATCGCCTACGTGTGGGTACTTACTGGCACACGGTTAAGTTCCATCGCTGGCTCAATCAATTCGCATGAATTAGACATGGGACTTTCACAAGTCTTCATTGACAACGGCGAGTGGTACCGCATCATTTCGTCGGGATTTCTTCACTTTGGTCTCATCCATGTGGGCATGAACATGCTTCTTCTATGGCAACTCGGTCAACTACTTGAGCCGGCTCTTGGTCGATCGCGTTTCACGTTGTTGTATTTCACTGCCATGGTGGGTGGCGCAACCGGCGCATTACTCATGAATCCAAACGGACTGACCGGCGGAGCATCTGGTGCAGTGTTTGGTCTGATGGCAGCAGCCGCAGTCGGCCTCCAACAACGTGGGGTGAATCCGATGCGCACGGGAATCGGCGCAACACTCATGCTGAACTTGCTCATCACCTTTGCAATCCCTGGTATTTCCATTGGCGGCCACCTCGGAGGCGCGTTAGTTGGTGGCGTTATCGGATACGCGATGCTTGAACCCAAATGGCAACGTGATGCTCCGTGGATTGCTTGGGTGGCCCCAGTCATTTGCATTGCAAGTTCACTGCTTCTTATCTCCACTTTCTAACGACACACCCGCTTCCTACGCTGGCCTTGATTCCCCCACCGTTATTTGCTATCTAAAACGTAGGGAAACCATGTTTGCTTCCACTCTCCTCGACGTACCGCGTCCATACATCGATCCCATTGATTCACTCGTTGAGGCGCTTGGCATTGCGTGCCTTGCGCTTCGGCGTCCCGCCGTCGATTCCACCATCACTCTCGTACTCGACAACCAGCGGCGCGGCATACATCTATTTCCTTCAACACCACTCACGCAATCAACAATTCATCACATCATTGGCCATGTCAGCGCAATTCCGAACGCAAGCGGTGTTGTCATTATCTCCACCCGCACTACCGCACCCATTCAGCCACAAGATTCAATGCTTCTCGTTCACACAACACGGGCGTGCCAGTCTGCTGGCTTCGAACTCATCGACTGGGTAGTTATCGGGTCCGGGGGTCTCTACTGCCCGCGATCACTCACCGGCGCCCCAGATCCTTGGTTGGCATCTGCCACATTTTTGTAATCGCGTCGCTCTTTTGCCGTCACTCGTAATCCTGCTGCATTCAACGCCCGCAACAATTCCCTGCTGGTCACCTCTAGTGCGCCTTGTGAGATCGCCATCTCGCGAATGTGCAGTGGCACGTCGTAATGATCGCCATGAAATCCCCGTTTAGGTATCGCCAAGCGTTGCGCAAACTCGTGCAGTTCTTCAAGCGACACGTCACTCACCATGTGGCACCACTGGCGTTCCTTAAACCACCACCGACACTCATCCACCAAAATCGTCACTCTGCGTCCACCCGTGGCATCTCGTCAGTGTAGGACGATGCCAACTCGTGGTTGACTGTGTCTATGGCTACTCCGCTTAAAACTAGACCAGCAGAAGTTCGTCCCGACACCGAAATGGTGACTGAAACTGGCGAGCCCATTGTGGCCCACATCGTGAAAACCGAACCAGGCGAAGATGCTGCAGCCAAAGTTCTTGAAGCGCGCATCAATGGCACTCCTCTCGAAGCATTGTGCGGACACGTATGGGTTCCTTCGCGGGATCCGAAACAAGTTCCGATGTGTCAAAAATGCAAAGACATCTACGAGACATATCGAATGTTTAACGACGGACTAAACGAAACACCTAACGAATAAGCGTGACTAGCGAAAATCTCGGCTAGGGACAGTTGCCGGAGCAAACAACGGCGTGATGTGTTCTGCCACAACATTGATGACACCGCTGGCAGATTCAATACGGCCCCGCACCAATAAAGCAGAGGCATCTCGTGCAACTGCGCGATGACGTGCCCAGCATCCTTTTGAACACACCACATTGATGAGACCTGTTTCATCTTCCAAACTGATGAACGTCGCACCTTTTGCGCTCATGGGTCGCTGACGATGAGTAACAATGCCAGCCACCATGGCGCGATCACGATGCGGCACTGCTGGCAATTGGTCTGCAGTGATAACTCCTTTGGCTTGCAGTTGTTCACGCAAAAAAATCGTGGGATGACCATCGGGCGAGATACCTGTAGCCCATAAGTCTGCAATTGCTTCCTCTATCGGTTCCATGCCCGGCAATGTGGGACGTGTCTGTAGACCCATGATCCCTTGCAGTTTGTCGATGTTCCCGTGCCCATATGCGCCCGCTTCCCATAATGCATGGCGTCGGTCGTCTCCAAAACTGGCAGTAAACGCACCAGACGTAGCCAATGCTTCAACCTGTTTACGAGACAACGCCGGCACACGTGTCACCAACTCTTCAATTGATGCATACGGCCGATGTATTGCGATCTCGCGAGCAAGTTCAGAACCAATACCGCGCACCGAGCCAATGCCAAGGCGTACTGCAAGACCAGTTTCTGATTCGCCATGTTGCTCAAGCGTTGCTTCGTGGCTTGATGCATTGATATCTGGCGTATGCACCAACACTCCGTGACGCCGTGCGTCGCGCACCAATGTGTGTGGAGACCAAAAGCCCATCGGTTGAGCATTGAGTAACGCGGCACAAAAAATTGCAGGCTCATGCAATTTGATATATGACGATGAATACACCAAGTACGCAAAACTCACAGAGTGACTTTCCGGAAATCCGTAGTTAGCAAACGCTGCCATCTTCAAGAAAATCTCATCGGCAATTGCGCCAGTGATTCCTCGTTCCGCCATGCCCTGATACAGCCGCATCTTCAGTCGCTCCATGCGCGCTTGCGACCTTTTTGAGCCCATAGCTTGGCGTAGTTGATCTGCTTCGCTTGCCGTAAATCCAGCAACATCGATTGCCATTTGCATCAGTTGTTCTTGAAACAACGGCACGCCCAGTGTTTTACCCAAAGAATTTTCTAACAACGGATGCAAATACGTAATGGGTTCGAGACCATTACGCCGGCGAATGTACGGATGCACAGACCCACCCTGAATAGGGCCAGGACGAATGAGCGCAATCTCCACCACCAAGTCATAAAAGCGACGCGGCTTCAACCGAGGCAACGTGGACATTTGCGCGCGTGACTCCACTTGAAATACGCCCACCGTGTCTGCACGACACAACATGGAATACACATCGTCTTCTTGCGGAATGGTTGCAAGGTCAAGTTCATACCCGCGATGTTCAGAAATAAATGACACCGCATTGGATAGTGCTGACAACATGCCCAGACCCAACAAGTCGAACTTCACTAACCCTGCAGCAGCGCAATCATCTTTGTCCCACTGCAACACACTGCGGTTAGCCATGCGCCCCCACTCCACAGGGCACACTTCAATAATCGGCCTGTCGCACATCACCATTCCGCCTGAATGAATACCCAGGTGTCGTGGCATATGTTCCACTTCAGCTGCCATTTCTAATACCAAGTCGGGAATATCGTGATCACGTTGTGTAGCAGTGATAGCAACAGTGCCCCATGCATCAACTTGTTTGCTCCATGAATCCTGCTGATCGGGTCTGTGCCCTAATGCACGTGCCATGTCGCGCACTGCAGAACGCGACCGATACGTAATGACATTGGCAACTTGTGCTGCATGATGGCGCCCATGGCGGGCATACACATACTGAATGACTTCTTCTCGCCTGCCACTTTCAATATCAATGTCAATGTCGGGTGGGCCGTCACGCTCTGGTGACAAGAAGCGTTCAAACAGCAAACCAAGCGACACCGCATCGGCTTTTGTAATTCCTAACGAATAACACACTGCACTGTTGGCAGCACTGCCCCGCCCCTGACACAAAATGCCCTGCTCCGTACAGAACCGCACGATGTCCCACACCACTAAGAAATAGCCAGCAAAACCGAGTGTTTCGATAATTTCTAATTCATGATCAATGGTGCGCCATGCCCGTGCACGCAACGATAAATCTTCACTTGATTCAGCTGGTTTCTCGCCGTATCGATGTTGAGCGCCGCGCGCAACAAGGTGCCGTAAGTACGACATTTCGGTATGGCCATCAGGACACGGAAACGGTGGCAACTGTGGCGCCACCAATGACAAGTCAAATGCAATTTCCTGCGCAAGTGTTGCTGTGCGTTCCACAACACCTGGGTAGCGCGCAAAGCGTCGTTGTTGCTCAGCGCCTGAACGCAAATACGCCGTTGCTGCGGCAGGCAAAAGATGATCAATGCTGTCGAGCCCGCACCTGTTTCGTACCGCAGCCAATGCTGTTGCTAAACGATGCTGTGCTGGCACTGCATACATAACGTTGTTGCTGGCAACACACTCAAGATCAAGCATTGCTGCCAACTGCACTAACTGATCGTTTCGCACAGCGTCAATAGGGTCACCGTGATCCCACAGTTCCACCAACACGTTGCGTTGTCCGAAGTGTTCAACCAATGAACGTAGTGTCCGTTCTGCTTCTGCTGGACCATGTTGTACCAGTGCCTGCACTACAGCACTAGTGCGCCCACCCGTGAGAACTATGCAATGATCTCGCACTGTTTCGCCCACTGTAGGAAATGAAAACACGGGGGCGCCTTTACTGCCGGCGAGTTGCCCTTCACTAATGGCTCGTGCCATGCGTGCATACCCAGAAGGCCCGCGCGCCAACAACACAATGTCGCCGCCAGCACAATCAAGTTCCACACCAAAGATGGTGGGCAAGTTCACTGCTCGTGCTGCTTCAGCAAAACGCACGACTCCGTACAAACCATTGCGATCAGTAATGGCGAGCGCAGATAACCCGAGCGCAGCTGCCACCTCTGCCAACTCTTCAGGATGCGCCGCACCTTCTAAGAAAGAAAAATTTGATGTGCAATGCAACTCTGCATACGGCACTGTGGGTTGTTGACGCGATAACACAGGTTCAAACGGTTGACGTGTTGCACTAAATGCGGGGCCATCGCCTCCGGCATTCCAGCCCACTGAAGACGGCGCTCGACCATCAGACAGACGCGCTTCTAATTCGTGCCACGGCATTGCCGGATTGTTGAACCCCACCTCGTAATTCTATACGAACATATGTTCGTATAGACAAGGGCGCTATATACCCAGTAAGGCTTTCGTGGCGCGTAACCCGCCTAATAGACCCACATCAGCAATGGCCTCTGCCTCATCCCAGGAAAACCACTGCACCAGTTGGCTCTCGCCTTCTGCAGGAGCCGGCGCAACATCAGGAGCGCGCACCACGTAGCGCAAATCAAGATGCGTGTGTCCCTTCGGGCCCGCATGCACATCAACATGTACAAACACTCCACCATCACTTTCGTGTCGCACAGGCAAACCAATTTCTTCTTCAGCTTCACGCAATGCACCTTGTGCAGCAGTTTCGCCTGCTTCGATATGACCACCTGGTTGCAACCACATGTTGAGTCGCTTGTGCATATGCAATGCAACTTTGTCTCCAGCATCACTCACCACAATTGCCGATGCTGTGATGTGCACAAGATCTGCATGCTCATTAAATGGGTCCGTAAGAATTGGCACAAGAGATAAGAACTTCTCTATTGATTCACGTTCACGTTCATTGATAGGCGTGCGTGCGGCAACTAATTCACACCAGTGTTGAGCATCGTGGTGTATTGGCACACACCAAGTGTGCCACGAGAACGACTAGTCGTAGCGCGCGAGCAGGGTCCATTGTTGATTTTCTAAACCAACAAGAAACACCCCGACACCACGCCGCGGATGACGCACAAGCACCTGCATACGTACTTGGCGGCGTTTGCGACGCGGATCCCACCATCGCTCTTCAAGTGGCCATGGCCCGGCAACTCGCACCACGTCATACTTTTGGCTACCAACTTCAACATGCGATGGCACGGTGTTTAGTTCGTGCCTGCCAGTAACTCCCACATCAGTGCCACGCGCATCAACAACGCGAATGCATGGAGGCTCGACCGCAACAGATGCGGGTGATGGCGACGGCACAGAGCCCGACCAACGACGCGCCACCCCATCACCCGTTTGTACTCGTTGTTCACTTGCGTCTGGATTTGTGATGTCAACAAGAGACAGCGGCACACGCGAATACACCGTTGCCATATCGCGACCGCCTTCCCACCGCGGCACCGTAACTTGCACGCTCGCATTCACTGCCATCGCCATGCTGGCTGCACGCGCTGCTCGCTCGGTGTTTTCTTGACTGCCGCCCCATAACAACGGTTGCGACACCAATACTTCGCGACTTTCTAACGGCATGAATTCAACTCGCACCACTCCGCTAGTGGGCGCATCGGGGTCTGCGGCTGAATTAGTGAGCCACCCTTCAAGTTGATACAACAGTCGTTGCGCAGTGACCGCAGAACTAAACCCCCGAGGCTCACCCCAAATGCGACTCGCGCTCTCTGCATGATCGGTATGGCACGTGATTAACAGTCGCACGCATTGCTGACCATGCCCAGCAATGGCATTGACCATGGCATTAATGGTGTCGCGTGCAGCAGACACCACATGTGCCGCATTAGCCAACGGTGATTCGAATTCAACACTGCACGCAAAGTCTGATGGTGGCGCACCAGGTGCAAGATGCTGCACGTCGTCACCTGATACCAACAGATACACCCGTTTGCCTTCGATACCGAAACGATCAATAAGAGCAGCTTCGCCCACCGCCAACAACGCGCCACACGTACCAAGACCCAACCGTTGAAAGAGATCAACGCTGTCTGCAGTAATACCGCCCACGCGAGATAATGAAGCCACCGGTAACGCGGCTATGAACTCGGCCGTAATAGCAGTGTCGATAACGCACGGGCGTTGACGTGACACCGCCAAGTGGGCTGCAGCAAGTGCTGCAAAACGTGAATCTGCAATACCTACGCCAAATTCAGAACCCATATTGGTATCAATACAGATTTCATGCAGTTTCTGCGCCACCGCATTATCGCCACCGAAGTAACGCGATGGGCCGCGCGCCGACAACACAATGGTGCCAATATCTTGCACTTCAACAAGTGGCGACAACGCAGTGACCGCACGTACTACATGTTCAAAAGTGCGAAATGCATGTTCCTCACCAAGTTGACCGTGTTGTTGCATCCAGTACGGAAACACCACTGCTATAGAGCGACTCATGATGCACTCGGTAACTGCACTGTGCATGAACGGTGCGCATACACACGACGCCCCGAAGTAGACACTTCCACCGTGCGTGATCGAGCATGAGTATCAAACTGCCAATCAATGGTCTGCGCGCTAAACGATGCGTCGAGAGAGAATGCGCCAGGGTTTCCCAACACAAACAAAACAGTGCCTTGTGCTTTCACACGTGTTGCAATGCGTCGTGCTTCAGATTGCGAACACACGGGCGACGACACTGCAACAAGATCGACACCGTCGACCAATGCGCCTACGACTGGCGACATGACAGAAGATGTGTTGTCGCCAGACACACACAACGTGCGATGCAATGCCACGCCGTGTTCGTATGCAGACATAAGGCCGGCGCTAGGCATGTTGACCATGGCAAACCATGAACCGCCCGTAGTGGCTGCAGCAACAAGACCAAACAACAACGACGTAGCGGCATCACCTGTGCAGCCATATATGTAGCCGCGCTCGAGACCTGCTGCCGGCAACAACGGTGCTAATTGCGAAGCAACTGCAATGGGACCAAACCCACTGGCAACATGAGCATGCATACGTTCAGCAAACTGCACACCAGTTTCCACGCCCGCAATGCGCATGCCTGCAAGTTCTTCAAAAGCGACGCGTCCCATGGGGCCAGCGTAGCGAACACATGTTCGGTAGTTTCAGGGCCTCATACGAAGCCCAAGGGCTCTAGCCCTGTTTTGCCAACCAACGCTCGCGGCCGAGACGGCTGCGTTCCCACAAGTGCGCAGGAATACGAGGGTCACGACCAGAGGCCGCAGCATCTTCGGCTGACTCCGCAGGAGCAGCGGCGGCTTCGGCAGGCATGTTGGCTAATAGTTCTTCCAGAGTTGGTTGCACCATTCCAGGCTTCCAGTACTGATACAAATCGCGAACAATTTCATCGAGACCAGACTGGGTAGCACCAGGAGCCAACGTTGCCGAGATGATGTTGCCGTACACATGCACGCCAGCTACTTGTCCAGACTCAAAGAATCGACGCGCAAGAACTGCGGCGGGGCGTGGGCCCTTGGCCTGATCGGCACTGGTGAAACGTTCATGCCCCATGCCAGTGAGAGACCGATTGGTTTCAAAGCGCACAATGGCGGGAGACCCACCGGCTGACTGTTCGACTGCTACTGGTTGACCCATATGACCACGATACTCAATGGACTATGTGACAAAGGCACCAATCGGTTGGCTTCGCAAAAATACCCCCTCCCCAAGTACCGTAAGGCACAGCAATGAGCGACCTACGGGTCTGATTCAGGGGAATTCACCACCATGGCAAACATCAGTATCGAACAGTTCGAAAAAGAAGCACTCGCTTTCCTTGAGTCGAATGCCGAACGTCGTCCCGTTGAAAAAGCATTTGTCTGGGGCGAGGGTTCCGACAACTTCTACCGCGAAAAAGATCGCGACCAAGAAGCCATCAACGCTGAAGAAGGAAAAATCTGGCGTCAGAAAAAGTTTGATGCTGGCTTCGGATGGATCACAGGACCCGAGGCATACGGCGGACGTCAACTTCCCCCTGCATACGACCGTTTGTACAACCAACTCGAGGCCACATTCCGTGTGCCCGATCAAAGCGTGTTTGCCATCAGCCTTGGCATGGTGACACCAACCATCTTGGATCACGGTTCACAAACAGCACGCGACCTATATGTTCGCAAGTTGTGGCGCGGCGAGATGATCGCATCACAGTTGTTCTCTGAACCAGGTGCCGGTTCCGACCTTGCGTCTCTCACTACAAAAGCCGTGAAAGACGGAGACGAGTGGGTCATCACTGGCCAGAAAGTGTGGACCACTGGTGCGCACTACTCAGACATTGGCGAAATCATGACTCGCACCGACTGGAACTTGCCAAAGCACAAAGGCCTCACCGCTTTCATCATCGACTTCAAAGATCCAAATGTTGAAGTTCGCCCACTGAAGCAAATGACCGGCGGCGCAAGCTTCAACGAAATCTTCTTCAACGAAGTTCGCGTAAAAGACGACCATCGTTTGGGTGATGTGAACAACGGCTGGAACGTTGCTCTCACCACACTGATGAACGAGCGAGCATCTATCGGCAGCAACAACGCCGGCGACAACAACCTCATCACACGTGTTATCGCCATGGTGAAGCACTATGGCCTTGAGTCAGACCCGCTCATTCGTCATGACCTTGCCGACATCGTGATGAACTACCGCATCGCCAACATGAACGCACAACGCACTACAGCAAAAGCAAAGGCCGGACAGTTGCCCGGACCAGAAGGCTCTATTGGCAAGATGGTGCTCGTGAACAATCAGGCTCGCCTGGTGAAGTTCATCTCACATGTTCTCGGACCAAAACTCATCGCAGACAGCGGCGAGTGGGGCACCTTTGCATGGGCAAACTTCGTTCTCGGAACACCAGGTCTTCGTATCGCTGGTGGCTCCGACGAAGTGATGCGCAACATCGTTGGTGAGCGCGTACTTGGTCTTCCAAAGGACATGGGAATCGACTCCCGTTCACCTTTTAAAGACATCAAGGTTTCCTAAACCGCAAACCGCAGGTCCGATTCCTGCAGAGAACACCAGACATCAAAAAAGGCCCTGCTCGGATTTTCATCCAAGCAGGGCCTTTCTCTTTAGTTGTTAGAACCGGTCGAGGTTCATCACCTTTGTCCACGCTGCAACGAAGTCACGTACGAACTTCTTCTTTGCATCGTCTTGTGCGTACACCTCGGCGATAGAGCGAAGCTGTGAGTTTGATCCGAAGATCAAGTCGTTGCGTGTGCCCTTCCATGTGACTGCACCGGTCTTGCGGTTGCGGCCTTCGAAGACCTCTTCGGACTTATCGGTTGGGGTCCAATCGATGTTGATGTCCAAGATGTTCACGAAGAAGTCGTTGGTCAAAACGCCAGGCTTTGATGTCAAGACACCGTGATCTGACTGCTTGAAGTTTGCATTGAGTGCACGCAATCCCCCAACAAGAACAGTCATCTCTGGCGCGGTCAATGTGAGCAATGCAGCCTTCTCAAGGAGAAGCTGTTCTGTTGGAAGTGCATGACCTGCACGCAAGTAGTTGCGGAAACCATCGAAGGTTGGCTCAAGTACTGCGAACGAATCCACATCTGTTTGTGCAGCGGTTGCATCGCCACGGCCAGCTGTGAATGGCACTTCCACCGAAACGCCTGCATCTTTTGCTGCCTTCTCGATTGCGGCGTTACCACCGAGAACGATGAGGTCTGCAATGGAGATGCCGGTGTCGGCGCTGAGCTTTTCATACACAGCGAGAACCTTTGCAAGCTCTGCTGGGTTGTTTGCTTCCCAGTCCTTCTGCGGAGCCAAACGAATGCGAGCACCATTTGCGCCGCCACGCTTGTCAGTGCCGCGGAATGTGGATGCTGATGCCCATGCTGTGCGAACCAACTCTTCTGCAGAGATTCCGCTTGCAAGAATTGCCGACTTTGCCTTGGCAATGTCCTTGTCCTTTGGAGCCTTGCCGGCTGCTGGAATTGGATCTTGCCAAATGAGGTCTTCTTTCGGAACCAATGAACCGAGGTAGCGAGCCTTTGGACCCATATCGCGGTGTGTCAATTTGAACCATGCACGTGCAAATGCATCTGCAAGTTTGTCTGGGTTTGCGTAGAAGTCTTGCGAAATCTTGAGGTACGCAGGATCAAACTTCAATGCCAAGTCTGCAGTTGTCATGATCGGTGCATGTGAACGCGATGCGTCATGTGCGTCGGGCACGGTGCCTGCAAGAGCGCCACCCTTTGGAATCCACTGCTGTGCACCTGCTGGTGACTTGGTGAGTTCCCAATCATTTTCAAGAAGAATCTTGAAGTAATCGTTGTCCCACTTGATGGGGTTTGTTGTCCATGCGCCTTCGATACCACTAGTGATGGTGTCGACGCCGCGTCCTGTGCCCATGGTGTTCAACCAACCAAGGCCCATCGCCTGCAATGGAGCACCTTCTGGCTCGCGACCAACATACTTACCTGGGTCTCCGGCACCATGTGCCTTACCGAAGGTGTGTCCACCAGCAACGAGTGCAACTGTTTCTTCATCGTTCATTGCCATGCGTGCGAATGTTTCACGAACGTCACGTGCAGACAACACTGGGTCTGCAACTCCGTTTGGACCTTCTGGGTTCACATAGATGAGACCCATCTGCACTGCACCGAGTGGGTTGTCGAGTTGACGGTCACCCTTGTAGCGCTCATCGCCCAACCACTGTGTTTCAGGACCCCAATACGATTCGTCTGGTTCGTACACGTCGGCGCGTCCACCGGCAAAGCCGAATGTCTTGAAGCCCATTGTGTCCATTGCAACAGTGCCAGCGAGGACCATGAGGTCTGCCCATGACAACTTGTTGCCGTACTTCTGCTTGATTGGCCATAGCAAACGACGAGCCTTGTCGAGGTTGCCGTTGTCTGGCCACGAGTTCTGTGGTGCAAAGCGATGCATGCCTGTGCCTGCGCCGCCGCGACCGTCTGCGATGCGGTATGTACCGGCTGCGTGCCATGTCATACGAACGAAGAACGGACCGTAATGTCCGTAGTCCGCTGGCCACCACTCTTGTGAGTCGGTCATTAACGCAGTGAGGTCTTTGACAACTGCATCGAGGTCAAGCTTCTTGAACTCTTTTGCATAGTCAAAATCTGGGTCCTGCGGAACACCCGTCTGTGGGTTGTTGTGAAGGATCTTGATGTTCAGGTTGTTTGGCCACCAATTGAAGTTGGCGGTGCCCATATCGGCAGCGGTAAAGGAGCCACTGGTGAAGGGGCACTGACTTGTTTCTTGATTACTCATGACCACATGTTGGTGCCTGGCGAGACATAATGCAAATAGACGTTTCCTTTCGCTAACATAAGAATTACTTATGACTTGGCCAACCATCCAACAACTTCGCTATCTCGTCGCAATTGCCAACGCAGGTTCGTTTGGTGCAGCAGCAGATGCTGAATTTGTCTCCCAACCTGCACTGAGTGCTCAGATCAAAGAACTTGAACGGAAACTGGGAGTCACGTTGTTCGAGCGTTCCGCACGCGGAGCCATGCCAACAAACCATGGACTTGAAGTCATCGAACGGGCGCGATTGATTCTGCGTGAGATGAACGAGCTTGTAGAAACCACCAAGCATGACGGAAATCAACTGCTTGGCCGTATCGGCCTTGGAGTAATCCCCACTTTGGCGCCCTACCTGTTGCCCAATGTTGTTCGTGCATTCACAGACGAGCACGTGGACGCCGAACTGCAAATTCGCGAACAGCAGACAAGTCATCTGCTGGAGTCTTTACGACACGGTGAAATAGATTTTGGATTACTGGCGCTTCCGATTGGCACAGATGAATTTGCCACTGCAGTAATAAGAATTGACAAGTTCGTGTTGGCACTGCCACAAAGTCATCCACTTGCTCGAGTTACTTCGCCAGTGAAGTTAGATGTACTACGAGATGAACGCGTCATCCTTTTAGAAGAAGGACATTGTTTACGGGACCAAGTAACGCAAGTGTGTCAACTTGCTTTCAGCGAGCCAAGTGAAATTCAAGCAACAAGCATGGCGACATTGGCACAGATGGTGGCTGCCGGCTTGGGCGTCACGCTATTGCCCGAATGTGCAGAAAAAGTAGAAGCAGGACCTGGGCGAGGAATTGTGACGCGCAAATTTTCTGGTCAATCCCCTAGCCGCACAATCGGACTTGTCTGGCGCAAATCTTCTCCGTTTGCTGATGCATTCAACGCTCTCGCACAAACTTTAAAGAGTTAGACACCTAAGTTCCACGACTTGCGATGCAGGTCGGTTACACCGTGAGTTTTGATTGCATCAGTGTGCACGGCTGCGCCGTACCCCTTGTTGCCACTCCATCCGTAATGTGGAAACTGCTCATGTAGTTGCGTCATTAACGCATCGCGTTCCACTTTGGCAATAACACTGGCTGCTGATACACACGCACAAGTCTGGTCGGCTTTCACGCGAGTGATCACGCGCGGGCCGTTTTCTTCTTCTAACAAAAAACTGTTGTTACCGTCCAAGATGATGATGTCTGGATGCACACCAAGCGAAGTTAAAGCTCGACTTCCAGCGAGGCTAAGCGCAGTCATAATCCCGTACTTATCAATCTCTGCTGCGGTAGCAGAACCTGTTGCCCACGCAATACCCCACTCTTTAGCTACTGGCACCATCGCTTCACGCCGCTTTATTGTCATCAACTTTGAATCAGCAAGACCTTCTGGCACTGCACCCACAGATGCATCAATCGCCACCACTCCCACCGTCACTGGTCCTGCAATCGCACCACGACCCACTTCATCCATGCCTGCAACAATGCGAGCGCCAGTTGTAAATAATTCGCGTTCGAATTCAAGTGTGGGAACCGGACGAGCCATAGCAACGAGCGTAGGCTTCACACATGCCCCGCCACGCATCCATCACTGTCGGAAACTATGCGTACACAGCACAAGATGCACGTGGCACCCTCGAAGAACTGAATGATATTTGGGGTCACTACACACATGCGTCAACTATCCCTGAAGGCTGGCTAGCAGGTGCACGTGGTTATCTCGCTGAGATGTCATCACTTGCGGGTATCACATTGCCGTCACTCGAAAATGTTGACTCAGCATTTGCCGCAGTGCATACATCTGTCATGGAGAAATACGACGATCTCACTGAACCACAGATTGAGTCATTGCTTGCCGCTATGTGGCGCTTCTTTCCCACAATGCGTTCTTTAGAAATTGAGCACATCGGCACCGTTGCACATTTACATGCTTCAAAAGGATTACCGAAGAAGCCGATCGATTCAGCGGTGATTGGTTGGAATGGGGTTCAAGGTGATGTGCAGTCGTGGCGCGTAGGGCACGGGCGTCCGTGGCAAGCATTGTGCATTTGGTCAACCGATGCAATTGACACTTTGCGCGCCGAAGATCATCCGATTAGTCCAGGGTTTGCCGGCGAGAACATCACAGTCTCTGGTATTCCATCTGCCGCATTTCGTCCTGGTGCACATTTTCGTATTGGCACCGTACGTGGATTTTTCAGTGCATACACAATTCCGTGCAAGAAAAACAGTGATTGGTTTATCAACAACGATGTCAAACGCATGAGTCACGAGCGTGGCGATGAATCCCGGATCTACGCGATGGTCACAACGTGTGGCACCATCGGTATTGGCGACACATTTGAGTTGTTTACCGATCGTTAGATCGAAGGGATGAACCCTGCCATTTCACTAAACCTCGCTGTGGCATATGGCGTCACGCACGGTGAGCCTTGGGCCCACCACAACTGTGGGTCTTCACTGAGCTCCACAATCATTGAGGCTGTTGTTGCTTCGACCAACTCACCATTGTCGGTGGCATGCATACACACAGTCCAGCCGTCGTCTCCACCTACATGAGATTGCAAGTGTTGTTGCAATAACTTGGTTGAGACTGAATCTGTGGCCAGTAACTCTCGCGAAGCGGACAAGCGCGGGTCGACCAACAGATGCACTGGCTGTTTGGGGTGACGATGAGCAGCATCGAATGCAGGAATGGTGGTGCGATTCGAAATTGCCCATGTGCGCGTCACTTGCATTGCTTCCACAACGTTGCCGCTGGTCTCCACCACCCACGCATCGGAAGAATCTGCAATCAGGAAACTCGACCAATATGGTCGTGCGCGCTCACCATTGCTCGTGTCATGCCCACTTCCACCTTGTCCGTACGTATTAATCATCTCTGAGACCACGTGTACGGCCTCCACAGCGCTTGCCGCACGCTCTAGTGCTAATCGCACCAAATCCATGC
>Ga0208230_1000070_pt1 | contig 15839 bp, 13 predicted proteins | sample LakMenEpi01Nov11_FD_150660 | JGI IMG/M metagenome (GOLD analysis project Ga0208230, IMG submission 150660) | Freshwater microbial communities from Lake Mendota, WI - 01NOV2011 deep hole epilimnion (SPAdes) | ecosystem: Environmental > Aquatic > Freshwater > Lentic | place: Lake Mendota, Madison...
GGTGGTCGAGTTGTAAGCACGTATGTTGAGATTTCAGATGTTGCACAAAATGCGGCTCGAATTGGTGCGCAACACGTGGTGGGTATTCGCGAGGGCAATCCCCAAATCAGTCGTTCTGCAAGTTTCTCTGCGGTAGAAAGTTTTCTTCGAAGTGAGGACGTTTCTGGCAAATTTGATATGGATTCGCATCGGGTGACTGTGCGAGTGTCTGCTGTTGTCCCAATGAAGATCCTGGGCATCATTGGCTTGCATTGGCGTACGGTGTCAGTCACTCGTTCTGCCTTACTCAGCGACCAATGACGCAGACGATTAAGCGCCTTGGACTCGGTGTGCTTCTGTGTGCACTTCTGTTTGTTTCAATAGTCGTTGGTCTGTCTGCGGGAGAGAGGAGCCCCTCCACAAATTGGCTAGATAAAAGTTTGTCAATTTCAGAAGTGACTCTTCTGTGCGCACTGGTCTCGGGAATGACAATAGTGCTGTTGCTGGTTGAACTATTCCTGTTGTTTTTTCAAGATGATTCTCGTTCACGACTGTTGAGGCCATCTACTCTGTTGCTTGTTACCGGAACAGTGGTTGCAGCACCGGCAACTGGTGCGCCAGTTCAACCTGCGAAGGTTCCAAGCTTCCCAATCTCATCAGTACTTTCGCCAGCAATGTGTCTGGCATTAGTGCAGAAGATTCTCCAAATTCGACGAGAGCAAATTTCAGCACGACGGTATCCCCAGAGGCTCACTGAGGAGAATCTTCAGACGTTAGAAGAAGTAGAACGAACAGCGAGTTCCTCCGGTGTACCGAGCGCAGTGCACACCCAGGGCTTACCAAGGGAGATTTGCGAACTCTTGGATGCTGTAACGGCAAATTCTGATCAGACGCCCGACTTGACCTTTGCTGTGTGTGACACGCAACCAAGCATCATCGTGCATCTCTTCGGCTATCCACTAGTGCGGAATCAATATGGGCAAACAGCAGAGTTTAGAAAAAAGCGAGCTTTGGAGTTACTGACATGGTTGTCTCTCAATCGTGATCGTGCACGGAGGTCGGCTGCTCGAACTGCAATGTGGGAAATTGCGATTCATGACTCAACATTCTCGACAGTTGTTTCAGATATGCGTCGAGGCCTTTCTATTTTAGAAAGTTCCGCTCCCAGTGAATCTTTGGTGCCAATCACATATAGCGATGACATCCCGCTGTCAGCAAATGTGATGAGCGATGCGGAAATATTGGCGAGGGCTTTGCGCGCGTTTCAACAGGACGAGAATTGTGTGGGAGATGTACTCAATTGTTTGCAATGGTTACGCGATGTGCCGTTCGCAGGAACTTCTTACTCTTGGGCAGATCTTGATGGGAGCACTACACGTTTAGTGATTCTGGGAGTTACTGCAGCAACAGAGGTGGCACGATGGGCAATTCAGCATCAAAATACAGACGCATTGACAAGTGCAGTACGTGCGGGGTTGCGGGTCATGCCAGGGAATGAGGAACTGCTTGAGTTACAGCGGTCCGCACTCGAACTCTTCAGTCATTAGGTCAATTTCATTGTGTATCGTGACCGTATGTTCGGACGCAAAGCACCAGAGATGATTTCACCAGAGCAGGCATTGGTTGGCCGTACAGACCAAACCATGCCTGTGCCTGAAGCACACTTCGTGAACGGCGCTTCACTTACTGGCCCGTGGCCAGAAAACATGGACACGCTTGTTGTTGGCATGGGTTGCTTCTGGGGTGCAGAGCGCATCTTTTGGCAAACACCTGGCGTGCATTCCACCTCAGTTGGATACGCAGGTGGTTACACACCAAACCCCAGTTATGAAGAAGTGTGTTCAGGTTTTACCGGCCACACCGAAGTGCTGATGGCAGTGTTCGATACAACCGTTACTTCACTGGAAGAAATGCTGCGCGTGTTTTGGGAAAACCACGACCCCACACAAGGTATGCGCCAAGGCAACGACATGGGTACGCAGTATCGCAGCGCTATTTATTACACAAGCGAAACACAACGTGAAGCTGCTGAAGCAACTCGAGATGCATTCCAACCAAAACTAACTGCAGCCGGATACGGCACGATTACAACTGAGATTGCACCGCTCGCGCACTATTACTTTGCAGAGCCGTACCACCAGCAATACCTAGGCAAGAACCCAAACGGTTATTGCGGTATTGGTGGCACTGGTGTTAGTTGCCCGATAGGCGTTGTTTAGTCAACAAACTCAACTTGACCAGCATCGGTCATTTGCTGTTCTGTGGGCTTCTTATATAGAACGATCATGACGATGCCCGCAAACAAATAGATAGCGGCCATTACACGCCACGCTGTGAAATATGAAGACACCATTGTGCGAGTGACTGGTTCTTTGTTTGTCATCGCGACAAACAAGTTCTTCATTGCCGGTGCCGCAAGTGAGGTGGCAAGAGCTGCACCTAAAGCTGAACCAATTTGACGCATTGTTGTATTCAGTGCAGAGCCCATAGCGAATCGTGCTGGTGGCAAGAATGCGCTGGCAGCACTTGACAACGTGGACATGCTGCAACCAACACCAAACCCCGTAAGAATCATCCACGGCAACAAGCCGCTCACGTAGTTCGGCGTGGTGTCAATGGTGAAACTAAACATTGCTGTGCCGAACGCAAGACACAGAGCGCCCAAGAGAAGAACCCTGGCGTGACCCCATTGAACTGCAAGACGTCCCATAGGAGCTGCAGCAATTGCAGCAGAAATTGGCCCCGGCGCAATTGCAAGGCCAGACATTGCTGGGCTGTAGTTCCACACTGCTTGCAACCATTGTGTGTTCAACAACCACATACCAAGGAAACCTATTGAGAAGAACAATCCAGACAGGTTTGCTGCAACCACGAATGGCATCTTCAAAAGTGAAAGATCGAGAAGTGGATCTACCACCGTGTTGCATCGCTGCACAAAGAGTGCAAGCAAAATGAAACCGATGACGAGCGCTCCGAGAGTGCGATTATCTCCCCAGCCCCATTCACTGCTTTGCGTAATCGCCAACGTCACTAATGCAACGCCGGGAAAGCCAAGTGCAGTTCCAATGAGGTCAACGTGCTTCGTTGCATTGAGGTCTTTGCTTTCATGCAGAATCTTCGAACCAACGATGAGTGTGAAAATACAAAATGGAACGTTGATGAAAAATAGCGCTCGCCAGTTCAGCCAACCCACCAAGACGCCACCAGCAGAAGGCCCTACTGCAGCGGCAAGGCCTCCAACAGCACCCCAGATGCCAATGGCAACTGTGCGCTTTTCAACGGGGAACTCAGGAAGTACTAATGCAAGCGACGCTGGCGTGAGTTGAGCACCACCCAGTGCTTGCACAATACGAGCAAGAACAAGGAGCAACGCATTGGGTGCAAGCCCGCACAACACGGAACCAATACTGAATAGTGCAAGACCACGCAAGAAGGAACGTTTGCGACCATTGACGTCGGCAAAACGGCCGGCAGTCAACAAGCCAGCGGCGTACGCAATGCTGTAGGCCGAGAAGACCCATGTGAGCAATGTGGGGTGACCGAGGTCTGCCTCAATGGTGCGCTGCGCAACAATAACGATGCTGGTATCGAGCGATACCAAGAATGTTGCAACTGCTGTGAGTGCCAGAACTTTGTACGCACGTGTGAGATCTGGTGCTGGAGTGGTGTTCATGAATTTCCCCTAACGAACAGGTAAACAATAGTCACCAGTTCAGGAAATCAGCGAGATGGAAGGGTTGAAGTGAAACGAGAGATGAACGACTCTCAGTAGAGATTTATTCGTTCCAACCGTTACGGCGTATGGAATCGCCGTCTTCGTCTTTTGTGCGACCACGCCACTTGATTGCCCCCGGAGTCGCAGATAGCCGAGCAACAAGGCCTTGCATAGGTGTTCCTTCGATGTTCACCACTGCTTGGCGCGCAACATAATGCGGGTCTGTCTCTATGTCTTGCATAGATAACACGGGACCAGCAGCTGCTTCTATCTCTTCAAAAATTGCAAGTGCTTCTGCTTGTGTGCGCGAAGCAAACCAGTTATCCATTTCTTGCTCGATGACTTCGCGGTTGGCAATGCGTCCTGCAAATGTTGCAAATCGATTATCACCATCGAAACCAATCAACTTCACGACACGTGCTGCAATGGAATCGCTCGACGTAGAAATTGCAACAAACTTTCCATCGGCACACTTATACACACCACGAGGCACTGTGTAGGGAAGAAGTGACCCCATGCGCGGTTGCAACTCATTGCGTGTAAGCCACACAGTCATTAGTGGTCCGAGAATCTGAAACAAACTCTCTAACAATGAAACATCAACAACTTGACCTTGTTCTGACCACAACGCAACCATGGTGGCAAATGCAGCAACAAGACCAGTCACTTCATCAGTGAGTGCGAACGGCGGAAGCATTGGATCGCCACCAGGTACGCCAGTGATAGACGCAAGCCCGGACATTGCTTCAGCAATAGATGCAAACCCGGGGCGATGCGCGTATGGGCCATCTTGGCCAAAACCACTTACGCGCGTGATGATGAGTTTCGAGTTACGTGCATGCAACACCTCGGGCGCAAAACCTAAGCGCTCCAAAATTCCTGGGCGAAAGTTTTCTACCAATACATCTGCTTCATCAATGAGTCGAAGAAAGACTTCTCGATCGTCTTCGTTTTTCAAATCAAGCGCGACAGTGCGCTTGTTGCGATTCACAAGCCTCCACCACAGACCTTCACCATCTGCAGGGTCACGCCAACCCATGTTACGCAAACTGTCGCCACCGTCCGGGCGTTCAATCTTGATGACATCTGCACCGAAGTCGGCGAGATAGCGAGCACAGTTAGGCCCAGCAAGAACAGTGGATAGGTCGACAACGCGTAGACCAGCAAGCGCTGCTGCGGTCATCGCAACTCGATATTGAAACAGCGTTGCTCGAGTGCACCCATTGCATATGTCTCGTAGTGCACACCAAAGTCTTCATACAAGTGACGGCAACGCTCGCTCCACTGCAATGCCTCAGGTGTAGAGATGCGATGAACAATCTGCATTACTCCGCCTTCATACACACGGTATTCACCCCATGAACCAGGGAAATCTTTCACGCAACCAATCTCCACTGACGGAATACTTGACCGAGCCATCTTGCGTACACGGTGACGGTGCGTATGGCCTGCTGTATATGCAAGTACGCATGCATGACGTACTGCTAGTTCGTCTAACTGGTCACTGCTGTCTGGATGCAACCCGAAGTAGTCATCGCTGCGAGCGCCTTCTATCCACTGTTGGTGATGACCCATGATGAGAACTGGTGATGTGCTTGCAGACAGTTGCGCGTCGAGCCACTCAAATTGTTCGGGGTCTATCCGGCCAGTTGTGATGGTGGGGATTGTTGTGTCGATGAGTGCAATGGTGACACCAGGTAATTGAATCCATTGATCACCGGTGAATTCGTTCTGGCCCATGTATGCATCGTGGTTGCCTCGAGCGACAAACAGTTTGTCTCCAAAGCCATCTACATAGTGTTCGCGAAATGCGGCGAACTCATCGTCTGTGCCATTGCACGTGAGATCACCCTTTACAAGAACTGCATTGGGTTGCAGTTGCTGTATCTCTGCAATCGCACCTGAGTTCATTGTGATGGGGTACGGCTGTTCACCAGGAAGGGCACGTTGAATGGGGCCATTGAGGTTGTCGTCAACGCGACCACACTCTGTTTCGCCAAAGTGAACGTCGTTCACAGTTGCAAACACACTGAGCAATTTTCCACTTGGACGAGCCAGTGTGCGGAAATCAATTCCGTGTTCGGTGTACGCGGTGTTGGGCTCCAAGTTCTCGTGTCGAATGACGTGTGTGCCGTGATGAAAAACAGCAAGGTCGTCTGCGACTGTGGTGAGTTCAGTGCCGCTCGCCGACGACATGTTTATGCTCCTGGTCGAGTGCGACGAGAGATTGCGTCGTTAGCCCACCAACGGCCACTAAAACGCCAAGCCACATTGGGCTTGTTGTCAGTGGTGGACGCCGCCACAGGTTGTGGCCACATGAGAGTGACTGCAGCAATAATGGCGGCCGCTTCTTCTTCGGTTGGTACCGGTGAAATAGATGCAATGGAAGTATTCATCGACGAACCACCACTGAATGCGCAACCTTGTCGTGCCATGTTTGCTTCTGAGGATCCCAGATCATCCATAGGTATCCAACGAACAATGCAAGCGCAGAAACCCAACTCATCAGGATGCGCTTTGCAGCACGACCCTTACCAATGAACGCGCCAGTCTCGGCGTCGAGCACGTAGATGCCTAACTTGCGGCGCAACGGTGAGCCACCTTGCGTGCCCATCCAGTACGACAACACAACTAATGAAAGGGCCATCTGAGCGAGTTGAAAAGGTACTTGCGCATCGTCACTTGCACTGGCAGCGATCACTGCCAAGGGAAGGTTGACGAGAGACACCATGATGCCGTCACAGATGTTTGCCAAAGCGCGAATCCAAAAACCTGCTTTAGGTTCGCTACTAATTCCAAAACCAACAGATGGTGTACCAGCAAAGTCGGAGGCAAATGAGTCAGTCATGATTTCCTACAGAGGCATGTTGCCGTGTTTGCGGCGTGGGAGCTCTTCGCGCTTTGTTTGCAACATGCGCAATCCGGCAACAACTTTGCGTCGTGTATCTGCTGGGTCAATAACGTCGTCAATGTAACCACGTTCGGCGGCTGCATATGGGTTTGCGTACTTCTCTGTGTATTCAGCAATCAGTTCTGCACGTCGCGCAACAGGGTCTGCTGCTTGTTGCAGTTCTCGCTTGTACACAATCTCTACTGCACCTTGTGGTCCCATAACTGCAAGTTCTGCAGTAGGCCATGCGTAAGCAAGGTCTGCACCGATGGACTTTGAGTTCATCACCACGTACGCACCGCCATAAGCCTTACGCGTGATGATTTGAATGCGTGGAACTGTTGCTTCACAGAATGCGTACAACAACTTTGCGCCATGGCGAATAATGCCTTCGTGCTCTTGGTTGACGCCTGGCAAGAAGCCAGGTACGTCTACGAAAGTAAGCAGTGGAATATTGAATGCGTCGCAGGTACGTACAAAACGCGCTGCTTTTTCAGATGATTCAATGTCGAGAACACCAGCAAACGCCATTGGCTGGTTGCCCACTACGCCGACAGTTTTTCCTTCAACACGAGAGAAACCGCACACGATGCTCTTTGCCCAATGTGGGAAATACTCAAAGAATTCACCGTCGTCTACAACTTCACGAATGACTTTCTTCATGTCGTATGGCTGGTTCGGTGATGCAGGAAGAATGTCGCGCAGTGATTCACAGAGACGATCTGGATCATCAGCAGTTTCTACAAGTGGAGCTTCTTCAAGGTTGTTTTGTGGAAGGAACGAAAGCAAGAAGCGCACATCGTCAAGACATGACTGTTCGTCATTAGATACAAATGTTGCAACACCAGATTTCGAAGCGTGGCTCATTGCGCCACCAAGTTCTTCCAATGTCACGTCTTCACCAGTAACTGTCTTTACAACGTCTGGGCCAGTAATGAACATGTGGCTTGATTCGCGCACCATGAAAATGAAGTCGGTCATTGCTGGCGAATACACAGCGCCACCAGCACATGGTCCGAGAATGACAGAAATTTGTGGAACAACACCAGAGGACTGCACGTTGCGATAAAAGATGCCGCCGTATGAAGCAAGCGAAACAACACCTTCTTGAATACGAGCACCAGCGCCGTCGTTCAAACCAATTACGGGTGCACCAACTTTGAGTGCAAGGTCCATCAACTTATGAATCTTCTCGGCGAACACTTCACCAAGCGCTCCGCCGAACACGGTGAAGTCTTGACTGAAAAGGAAAACTTTGCGACCTTCGATGGTGCCCCAACCGGTGATAACGCCGTCTGTGTATGGGCGCTCTTCTAGGCCTGCAGCATGAGCACGGTGGCGAGCCAACATGTCGAGTTCGTGGAAAGAGCCTGGGTCGCAGAGGTAGTCGATGCGCTCGCGGGCCAACAATTTTCCCTTGCCCTTGTGGCGCTCCACGGAGCGCGGGCTTCCGGCGTTGATCGCCTGCTGCTGACGGTCCCGAAGGTCGTCAATTTTGTTCTGCATCGAAGAGCCAGAGGTATCAGTCACCTGCGAAACGCTAGTGCCCATTGAGGGCTTCTGCCTATCCCGTGGGTGAAACGGGGTGAAATGCCGTTATCCGGGTGGGAGCGTAGTGACCACCGGGGCCACTGGCACCGAAGGCGCGACAGTGGGCGGCACGGTAGGAGCAATAGTTGGCGCGATGGTGGGAGCCATGGTGGGGGGCACCGTGGTCGGTGGGGTTGTGGTGGAGCCCACTTTCAATCCTTGTTGGGGAAGCGTGGTCACCGTGGTGCCGTCGGCAATCACAAATGTGGTGGTGAGTGGTTCGAGGTCTCCGGTGGTGGTGACACCTGTGATGGTGGCAGTCCACAGGCCTGGTGCTTTGAAGTTCATTCCAGCTTCTTCAGTGGTGAGTGCACCACCTGGACGAGTGATGGGAACAAACAATGTGTACCCAGGGAAGTTTGGATTTTCTGGTGTGAACTTAATGGTGAAGTTTTGAATTCGTTCCGGACCAAAGAGTTCTACAAGAACTTTGTTGGCGCCAACGTTGCCTGGTGTGATGGACAACCGAACGTGAAAGTCATCCTTTCCTTCAAGGTCTTGCACGATTGCGTATTCAACAACTGGCCCACGATCACGCAACAAAATATATGGTGGCCGCATTGACAGCATCCACGATGACAATGCAAGAACAATGATGCTGATGGAAAGTTCAAGACCAACTGGTCGTTTCAAACGATAGACAACTTTTTCGTTCAGCGAGTTTGCTCGTTGCATTCCGCGCATAACGAATTGTCGAATGACTGCGCTTACAAACAGCAGTGCGCCGACGATGAGTATTTTCAAAAGTACAACTCGACCGTGACCACTATTGATGAGACTCAGACCGTCGAGACGCCACACTTGTGCAAAGCCAGTGAGAACAATGCCAATGGTGAGTGGAGTATTGCTGCGACTCCATGTGCGCAATGCGTGCACAAGATCGATGTCGCCTGGACCATGCAAAACAACCCGCCAAATAAGGGCGATTCCACCTACCCATACAGAGATCAGGGCCATGTGTGCAATAGCGAGAACAATGCCGATGATCACGGCGCGTCCCGTTGCTCTATCGAAACCGTAAGTCAACATTGTGATACTGAGAGAGCCAATGACAACAGCATTTAGTGATGGAACGAAAATACGTTCTGTAATCCACGTGAGGCTGCCTAACACTGCGATGCATACAAGTCGCAAGATAACTGCATTGCCTTCTTTGGTGCCGAACAATGGTCCCCACGAAGTAGGTGACAATGAAGATCCGATTCCAGTGGATCCTTCTTGTGCGTTCATTGCTGCAGCAACAAAATATGTAGAGACAAAGGCGAGTATTGAAATCTGTCGGAAATATTTTTCAGTAATCGGGTACTCAACTCCCTCTGGCCACATCAGACGAATGAAAACAATTCCGCCAAACAATGCAGCGACAAAAAAGAAAGCAATCCATCGGAACAATCCGAGTGGGCCACCAACACGTGGCGTGCTGGTTGCAGTCTCACCATCGGTAGGAATACTGGTGTCTGTTCCGCCAGGCGTTGTGCCTGGCACTGTGGTGGTGGCTTGAGTTTGTGCAGTGAAACTAAATGTGCCGGTGCTCGTGTCGGGCAGCGACCAACTAACAACACATTTCCCATTTGGTGGAGCTTGGGTGAGAGCAGCCGACACGGTGACTCCGTCGGCTGACAGTGCTGGTGGTCCAAGGTTCACCAATTGTGATTCACAGGAAAGCGAGAGCCCCATTTTCCCTGCGGCGTCAGCGCCTCCCAAGGGAAGTGTGAACTTCAATTGAATCTGGGTGGGGGCAAGATCAATGACTTCGCCAGCCGCTGGGCTGGAACTGGCGAGGGTGTTGTCGCCGGCTTCCGAGGCAGGCCCCGCCCCAATGGCGAGGAACGCGATGAGCGCGAGCAGGAATGTGGGTAGGCGACGCATGAGGTAAGGAAACGGTAGCCAAGGAATGACCGCCGGGGGTGTTTCACCTTCGCACACGCAGGGCGGCGATGCACCTCATTGGTAGGGTCGCTCCGATGGCTACGCAGTCCCTGTATCGACGATTCCGACCTCGGAAGTTCTCCGAGCTGTACGGGCAGGACCACGTGGTGCGTGCTTTGCGCAATGCGGTCATCAACGGCCGTGAAGGCCAGGCCTACTTATTCTCAGGCCCGCGTGGAACCGGCAAGACCACCACCGCGCGCATCTTGGCCAAGGTTCTGAACTGTGAAAACCCCGTCGAGGGTGAGCCGTGCTGTGTATGTGATTCATGCAAAGCAGTAGAAGTTGGCACCAGTTACGACGTTCTGGAACTCGACGCTGCGAGCAACAACGGTGTTCAAGAAATTCGCGACATTATCGAAGCGGCTGCTCTCACGAGCCCTGGTCGTCACCGAGTATTTATCTTGGACGAAGTGCACATGCTTTCTCGCGGTGCAGAAGCTGCATTGCTGAAGACATTGGAAGAGCCGCCGGCACAAGTGGTGTTCGTTCTTGCAACTACAGACCCACAGAAAATTTCCGAAACGATTCGTAGTCGTGTTCAGCATTTGCAGTTTCATTTACTTCCCGTTGATGAACTGGAAAAGTATGTGCGTTTTGTTATCAAAGAAGCAGAACTCACGGTTGACGATGACGCAATCAACATGGTGTTGCGTCAAGGTGCGGGTAGTGCGCGTGACACATTGTCTGCCCTGGAACTTGTCGTCTCTGGTGGGGGCGAGCCTGAAGAAGCAATGCACACTGAAGACATTGTGCGCGCCATCATTGAACGTGATCATGCAGCAGCACTTGCCGCAGTTGCTCGCGCCATGCAACAAGGGCGCAATCCACACACGTTTGCAGAAGATGTAGTGCGTACTATGCGTGATTGTTTCTTATCGCTTATGTCTCCCGAACTCGTGCAATTGCCAGCAGCACGCATTGCAGAACTCAATACGTATGCCCGTGATATGGGTGTACAACGAATTGTGCGTGTGATGGAAACTCTCGGCACCACCATGGTGGAAATGCGCCATGCACCAGATGCACGTTTGTTGTTAGAAGTAGCAGTGGTGCAATTGTCGTCACCCATTCTCGACAACAGCACAGAAAACTTGCTTGCGCGCGTGGGTCAACTTGAAGAAGCTGTCAAAGTGTTGCGTGAAAAAGGTATTGCTGCTGCAGCGCCACAAGCACCAGTGAACCCCACAACTGGCCGAGCCAAAATTGGTGGTCACGCAACTGGTGGCACCGAGCGCCCAGCCCCCGAGGCTCCAGTGCCGGCACAAGCCGCACCTGTCGAGCCAGTACCTACAGGCGAGTCGGCAAATACTTCGGAGATTCCAGTTCCACCCGCTCAGAGTGCACCAGTCGTTACTGATGCGCCCGCAACTACTGGCGTTGATCCTGCACAAGCATGGCCACAAATTACGGATGCAATGCGCGGTATTGCCAAAGCAATCTTTAAACCAGCAGTCATTGAATCTGTTGAAGGCAAGAAGATTGTCATTCGTCTGCCAAACAACACACCAGTGAAACGCGCACAAGAACAAGTAGCCACGGTTGTTGCTGCAATTAAGCAAGTGTGTGGCACTACATATGCAGTCACTTTGGTGCAGGCAGACCCCACAAGCCCCACCGGCATGAAGCGCCCAGTCATTGCTGAAGTCGACGAGACCGAAACAAAGACAATTGATGTTGTCGTTGCTGAAGATCCGTATGCAGAGATTGATCTTTCGGAAACAATTGCTGTAGATAACGCAATCGATCCAATGCTTGAAGCACTTACCTCTTCATTTCCGCAAGGTGTCATCATGGATGAAACCCCTGCGGCGGAACCCCCTCCAGCGCCGAAGTCACCACGCGGTCGGAAATAATTCATGGCGTCTCCCTACACGCCTCCAGTTCAGTTACTGATTGATGAACTCGGTCGCTTGCCTGGCATTGGGCCACGTAGCGCGCAACGTTTAGCGCTTCACATCATTAAGTCCGACGAACACGATGTCACTCGACTTGCCCAAGCATTAGTCGACGCAAAGCAACGAGTGAAGTTTTGCTCAGTGTGTTTCAATCTCACCGATTCTGAGTTGTGCAACATCTGTTCCGACACCAAGCGCAACTCGTCCATTGTGTGTGTTGTTGAAGATTCGCGCGACGTTGTTGCCATTGAACGAACAGGCGAATTTCGTGGTCGGTATCACGTACTGCTTGGTCTGTTAGATCCGCTTCAAGGTGTGAACCCAGAACATCTCAAAGTGCGCGAGTTGTTAACACGTATCAAGCCTGAAGAAATCTCTGAAGTTGTGGTGTGCACAAGCAACAACACCGAAGGTGACATTACGGCGATGTACTTGGCTCGTTTGTTGTCGCCCGTTGGCGTAGAGGTATCTCGCTTGGCAAGTGGTCTGCCAGTAGGTGGCGATATTGAATTCGCCGACGAAGTCACGTTGGGCCGCGCGTTTGGCAATCGCCAACGCATGGAAGCCTAAGAAGTAACTTCGCCCGACTTGTGGGCCGATACTTTTTGAGCATGGTAGATACCGGTGTGGCCACTTGTTGCATACGCCGCAACACATGCAACAGCAAAAAGCATCGCACCGCCGCCACCAAATAACTCGATACCAATAAGGGCGCACGCCAACGGTGTGTTGGTTGCCCCCGCAAGAACTGCAACCGCGCCAACAATTGCAAAAACGGCAATGTTGCCCCCAACGAAACTGCCAAAAGTTGCACCGGCCAACGCACCCGTTGTGAGTAACGGAATTACTTCTCCACCGACGAAACCTGTACCGATAGTGATGGCAGTAAGTAGAAGTTTCACTTCGAAGTGACCAGATGTTGCACCGTTCATTGCGCTCAACATGAGTGGGAAGGAAAAGCCTTGGTAATCGCGCCAGCCACATGCTGTGATGAGTACGAGCAAGATGATTCCGCCGATGAGTGGTCGAGCCGGATACCACGCAACGTGTTTCTTCATCAGGCCACGAATGAATTGAGTAAGTCGCACGAATGTCAGTGCGATGAGTCCGGCAACTAATCCGAACAATGAGATTTGCCACGCGATAGTGGGGGACCATGTCACATCTGGAATTTGTGGGTAGATGGTGTAGTTAACTCCGAGACCACGAACAACTGCGTGACCTACAAAACTCGCGACGAACGCCGGCACTAAGGCCTCGTAGCGAATACGCCCAACGCGTTGAACTTCAAGTGCGAACACTGCGCCTGCAATGGGAACTCCGGCAATGGAACCAAAACCACCAGCGATTGCTGTGATGAGCATGAGTGATCTATCTCCAGGGTTTAGACCAAGTCGCTTGCTGATGGGGTCTGTTGCTCCTGCGGTAATTTGTAACGCAGCGCCTTCACGACCTGTGGAGCCACCAGCAAGGTGAGAGATAACACTTGTCATGAATACGAGTGGAGCTATTCGAAAGGGAACCCATTCGGAATGAGAGTGAATCTCGTCGATGAGCAAATTGCTGCCGCGTTCAAGACCACGACCCAGGTAGTGATACGAGGCACCAACGATTAAGCCCGCTATTGGCAATGTCCAGATGAACCATGAATTGTCTACTCGTGTGTTGGTGGACCAGTTCAGCGACTCAATGAATGCCGCAGATAGAACGCCGGAAATAAGTCCGACCACAATTGCAAAAGCCACCCACCGTGCAACATGAAGTGCACGAGTGAGTGGCTCTTGGAACATGTAGTTCTTAAACGGTGCGAACGATGATTGCGTCGCCTTGTCCGCCGCCGCCGCACAATGCTGCTGCACCTACACCGCCACCACGACGATGAAGTTCGTGCAAGATGGTGAGAGCAAGACGGTTACCGCTCATGCCGATTGGGTGACCCAATGCAATAGCGCCACCGTTTACGTTGACGATGTCGTCGGAGATTCCGAGTTCACGCATAGATGCGATACCAACTGCTGCGAATGCTTCGTTCAATTCGAACAAGTCAACATCGCCAACTTTCATGCCGACACGATCAAGTGCCTTCATGATGGAGCGACTTGGCTGATGAAGAAGAGAAGCGTTGTCTGGGCCAGCAACCATGCCGTATGAAACAACTTCGCCGAGTGGCTTAATGCCGCGAGCCTCAGCTGCTTTTTTGCTCATCATGACAACTGCAGAACCGCCGTCAGAAATCTGACTTGCGTTTGCAGCAGTGATTGTTCCTTCTTTGTCGAATGCTGGCTTCAATCCACCGAGTGAATCCATTGTTGTGTCTGCGCGAACACCTTCGTCGTTCTTCACCATGACAGGGTCACCCTTGCGCTGTGGAACTGCAACTTCAACAATTTCATCTGCAAGGCGACCAGCTGCAATTGCTGCTGCTGCGCGAACGTTGCTCTTCATTGCAAGATCATCTTGTTCTTGACGACTGATCTTGCCGTCGGTGTAACGGTCGGTGCCAAGGCCCATGAGGCACGCATCGAATGCACACCACAAACCGTCACGAACAATTGCGTCTTGAAGTTCTGTGTTGCCGTAACGGAAACCACCACGTGCACCCTGTGCAAGATATGGCGCGTTGGTCATGCTTTCCATGCCACCTGCAATCACAATGTCTGCTTCACCGGAAGCGATCATTTGGTCTGCAAGATAAATGGAGTTCAAACCTGACAAGCACACCTTGTTGATGTTGATAGAAGGAATGTTCATTGGGATGCCACCCTTTGAAGCTGCTTGACGTGCAGGTACTTGACCCTGACCAGCCATGAGAACTTGACCCATGATGACGTGCTCTACGTCTTCTGGCTTGACGCCTGCGCGCTCGAGGGCTGCCTTGATGGCAAAACCACCGAGGTCTGCTGCGCTGAATGAAGAAAGTGCACCACTCATTTTTCCAATGGGTGTGCGTGCTCCTGCGACGATGTATGAACCGGCCATTTGTATCTCCGTGAAATCGGACACCCTGATGGGTGTTGGTGGAATCAGGCTAGGAGATGAATCACGGAAATTCGCTATCGTCATTTGAATGGAACACATCCTTCAGGCCATTCTCAATGGCGCCACTGGCGATGAAATCGCCGCTTTGCCATTGCCCGACACTTACCGAGCAGCCATTGTTCGCAAGGAAGACCAAACCATGTGGGAAGGGGTTCCAAGTAACGAGAAGGACCCTCGTAAAAGCATCCACATCAGTCAAGTACCCATTCCTGAACTTGCGCCCGATGAAGTAGTGGTTGCTGTGATGGCATCGTCCATCAACTTCAACACGGTGTGGACCAGCATTTTTGAACCCATCAGTACCTTCGGGGCTCTCGCTCGACTCGGTCGCGAAAGCACTTGGGCGAAGCGTCACGATCTTGATTACCACGTGTTGGGTTCAGACGCATCGGGTGTTGTTCTTCGCGTAGGTAGCGCAGTGCGTAACTGGAAGCCTGGCGACAAGATCACCGTTCATTGCAACCATGTGGACGATCAAGATCCTTCATCACATAGCGATTCCATGATGGGCTCGAACCAGCGCATCTGGGGTTACGAAACTAACTTTGGTGGTCTTGCAGATCTTGCAGTGGTGAAAGCAAACCAACTCATGCCAAAACCTGCGCATCTCACATGGGAAGAAGCAGCAGTTAGCGCGCTATGTAACTCCACTAGTTATCGCATGCTTGTTTCGCCAAACGGCGCAAACATGAAACAAGGCGATGTAGTTCTTATCTGGGGAGCATCTGGCGGCATCGGTTCGTACGCAGTGCAGTATGTCCTTAACGGTGGAGGCATTCCTGTTGCAGTGGTGTCTTCA